>JAEEGK010019095.1_pt1 | contig 14746 bp, 7 predicted proteins | sample 8958771 | NCBI WGS metagenome assembly JAEEGK01 (sample SAMN16246547, study PRJNA631951) | gut metagenome | biome: gut microbiome; feature: rumen; material: SC-attached | host: Bos | place: Iran: Karaj | collected 2018-10 | reverse complement strand
GGGTGCCGAGAGAGACGAAATCAGCCCCCTCTTTTTTGAAGAACAGCTCGATTTTCGGGCAGTTCGAGAACACCTGCACGTCAATAATCTGCCCTTCGTTGAAATCCCAATAGGGCAGAATATGCACTATCGGGTGCGTTTTGGGGTCGGTCCAGCCGGCCTGATAGATGTAATAGGAATCCTTCGGAAACCCCGCGGTGTCGCACTGGCCGAAGTACGAATTCTTCGTGTGATAAGGCGTCGGCTCACCGATATAATCCCAGCCGGTCCAGATGAACTGGCCGAGGCTGAAGGGCGTGTCGCGGTCACCCGTGATGACGACGGTCGGATTTTTCGCGCCCCAGTTTGTCGAGCAGTTCGAGAGCGAAGAGCACTGCATGTCGGCAAATGTCAAAAGCCGCACATCCGCAGGAAAATGATACACGCCCCGGCTCTGTACCGTCGAGCTTGTTTCGCTTCCGTAGATGCACCAATGCGGGTATTTCTCATGGTGTTCATCATACAGCCGCTCGAGATAGTTATAGCCGGAGGCCTCTAATTCGTTTGCGCAGTCCTGCGCACCCTGCCAGGCGACATAGTTCGAGCCGATGGTAATATAAGCGTGGTGCCGATTATCAAGACTGCGGACTGCGTCGCGCAGTTCTTTCGTGATGCGAAGTCCCTCGCCGCTGTGGGTATCGTAGATTTCGTTTCCGATGCTAAAAAAGAAGACGGACGGGCGGTTCCGGTCGCGGCGGATCCACGATCTGACATCCGCTTTCCAATGGTCTTTAAAAAAGCGCGCGTAGTCATATTCGGTCTTATGAAGTTCCCACATGTCGAACGCCTCGGAATCCACGAGAATGCCGAGCTCGTCGCAAAGATCCATGAATTCAATAGAGGGCGGATTGTGAGAGGTACGAACGGCGTTACAGCCCATCGAAAGAAGGGAAAGCAATTGTCGTTTTGTCGCTGTCTTGTTAACGGCGGCGCCTAGCGCACCGAGGTCATGGTGCATGCAGGCACCTTTCAGTTTTACATGCCGTCCGTTCAGGAAGAACCCCTGATTTGGGTCTAACCGAACCGAACGGAAGCCGATCTTTTGTGCATAAAAATCAAGAAGAACCGGTTCCCCTAAACCGCTATCCGGAAGAAACAGTTCGGTTGTCAACTCATATAAAACAGGTGAGGTGATATCCCAGGCGCGTGCATCCGTAAGGGTGAGCGTTTGCGTGGGTGCAGTAAACGTCTTTCCGGAAGCCGCCAGATTCGGCGTGTCATCCACCGCCGCTTCAGTGGCAACGGGGGTAACATCATCTTTAGGTAATGCAACAACCGACTCCGCCTCCGCAACCATCTTCCCATAGGAATCCTTCAAGGTCTGCCGAAGCAGAAGCTCCCCAGGGTAACTTCCGGCAATTTCGGTATCAATCAAAACCCTGCTTTCTCCGGGGAAGACTCCTTTTCCATCCATCGCCTCGCACGCCGGCTCCGAGGCGGCATAGATGCCGTCTGAGACGAGGAAGGTGTCACATTTTCCGAGGAGCCATACATTCCGGTAGATTCCGGCGCCCGAGTACCAGCGGGTGTTCGGACTTTGGTAGGTGGCGGTGACCACAAGCTCATTGTCGCCATCCATCAGGTAAGGCGTGATCTCGAATTCAAACGTCGTATAGCCGTAAGGCCACGCGAAAACCTCGCGCCCGTTCAGGTAGCAGCGCGAGTCCATATAAACGCCTTCAAAGCGGAGAAAGTAACGGGGAGTCCCGAGCACACACGGGCCGTCCTTCGGAATTGTGAAATGTTTCCGATAGCAGCCGATGCTGTCCTCGTAAAGATTATTCACCTGACCTATCATCCAATCGTGCGGAATGTCGACCGGCGAAGGGGCCGAGAGGCGATTGGTGGAAGAGCCCGAAAGAAGCTCCTCCGTAGTAGCCTCCAAAGAGTATTTGGCAAATGTAAAGCCGTCATTAAAAAGTTGTTTCATATAAACCTCATACAAAATATTACGCGCAGAAAACTAAAAAACCGAACGGGCTAAAACCACTTTTTCTTCTTCAAAACAATCAGAATCGTCGACGCGATCAAAACGCAGACGCCGAACACGATCGGATAGGAGTACGGCCAGTCAAGCTCGGGCATATATTTAAAGTTCATGCCGTACCAGCCGGTAATCAAAGTGAGCGGCGTGAAAATCGTCGCGATGATTGTGAGAAATGACATGTTGCGGTTCTGCTTTACCTCAAGCTGAGAGTGGTAGAGGTCACGCACCTGCATTGTATGCTCGCGAAGGGAGGTCACGATGGACTGCAGACGCTCCACGCGTTCGATGAACAGTCTAAAGAAGCGCAGGTTCTTCGTCTGGAAGAAGCCGTTTTCGTTCTCTTCAAGCTCCGAGCCGAGATCGACGAGCTGTTCGTAATGGGTCCGAAGGTCCAAAAGCTCGCTTCGGATGTCGACAAGCCGTTCCATCGTTCCGCTCAGATCGCCGTTTAAGATGCGGTCCTCCATGGCGTCCATTTCTTTTTCGTATCGCTCGAGCATGATCAGATCGCCGGTAAGGATTCCCTCGAGAAAATCATACATGAACCGCTCAATGCTCGGAAGCTTCCAACGCTTGCTTGTCTGAATCTTCTCAAGAATCGCGCCTGCCGTGCCGTCATCGTCGATGATGACGACGCCGCGCTCGTCAATCGCAAACAAAAACGTATGCGGCGGGCTGTCGATGCTCGTGAAGTCCGGAATCGCAAAGCTTCCGGTCAGCGAATCGTAGTTGACCTGGATTTCCGTGATGTCATCACCCTCGGCATGCAGATCAAGATCGATGCCCATGTCGAAAAGGTCTTTCTTCTCCTCAAATTCCTCAAAAGAAACGTTGGCAACATAAGGAATCTTCCGGTTCCCGATATCCTTTGCCGCGCATTCCGTAAGCGTGTCTTTAATCTGGTAGTACATAAGTCGTCCTCCGCATTTGTCACATTGATATTATTATAATCTTTTTATGCGGAAAATGGAATTTCTTTTTCTTTGTGAGGATTATCTATAACATTTTCCGAAATGCCCGTGTTTTTTGGTCATTCTCATTCTTGCGAAAAGCCGGGAATGAGAGTAAACTCCTACTTGTTGTGTCTTCATTTCGAAAATAACCGGCCCGGTCCGTGCGGCCGCAGGAAGAAAGAGGTTTCCATGAAGGTTTTTCAGCCGAAAATCATGACTGCCCTTAAGGGGTATAAAAAAGAGCAGGTGGTAAAGGACATCGTTGCCGGCATCATCGTCGCAATTATCGCTTTGCCGCTTTCGATTGCGCTTGCGATTGCATCCGGCGTAACCCACCCTGAGCAGGGTCTTTATACTGCAATTGTTGCGGGATTCATCATCGCGCTTCTGGGCGGAAGTCGCGTGAACATTTCGGGGCCGACCGCCGCATTTGCCACGATTGTTGCAGGCATCATAAACGCGCATGGCATGAGCGGACTGGCGCTTGCAACGGTTATGGCCGGTATCATTCTGATCCTGATGGGTCTGTTCCGGTTCGGTTCCCTGATCAAATACATCCCGTATACGATCACGACCGGTTTCACCGCCGGTATTGCGGTTACAATCGCCATCGGGCAGGTGAAGGATTTCCTCGGGCTTTCGTACCCTGATGGAACTGCCAATGTGGAAACCGTCGACAAGGCAGTCAATGTCGTGAAGAACATTTCTTCCTGGAACTATATGGCGCTTCTGATTGGACTTCTCGCGCTTGCGATCCAGATTATCTGGCCGAAGATCAACAAGAAGATTCCCGGATCCCTGATTGCCGTCATCGTCGGCGTTTTGGTCGTTAAGCTTGCGGGACTTAAGGTAAATACGATCGGGGATATTTATTCGATTTCCAGAAGCCTTCCGAAGTTCACCGCGCCGGCATTCTCGTTCGGGCTTATGAAGGAACTGCTCCCGAGCGCTTTCACAATTGCAATCCTTGCCGGAATCGAATCGTTGCTTTCGTGCGTTGTATCGGACGGCATGATCGGAAGCCACCACAATTCGAACACCGAACTGATTGCGCAGGGTACCGGTAACATCGCATCCGCACTGTTCGGCGGCATCCCCGCGACCGGTGCGATTGCAAGAACCGCGGCAAATGTGAAGAACGGCGGTCGTTCCCCGATTGCCGGCATGGTGCATTCCGTGACGTTACTGTTGATTCTTGTCGTTCTGATGCCGTATGCAGCGCTGATTCCGATGCCCGTGATTGCGTCCATTCTCTTCATGGTTGCTTATAACATGAGCGAGTGGAGACATTTCCGTGACATTTGCAAAACCGCACCGAAGAGCGATATTCTGGTGTTACTGCTGACGTTCGGCCTGACTGTCGCATTTGACCTCGTTGTTGCAATCGAGGTCGGCATGGTGCTTGCAGCATTCCTGTTCTTGAAGAGAATGACTGAGGTAACCGAAATCCGCACTTGGACATATATTGCCGAAGATGAAAAACAAACCGACGAGCTTCACGGCCTGAAGCCCGTTCCGAAGGGTGTCAGCGTATATGAAATCAATGGACCGATGTTCTTCGCCGTTGCCGACCGCTTTGCAGACATTACGCTTCAGGAAGAGGATAAGGTTGTCATTCTTCGAATGCGTAACGTTCCGGCCATGGATCTGACGGCGCTTCGGAACCTGACCAATATCTGCACGGCCCTTAAAAAGGCCGGCACGACCGTGCTTCTATCCCACGTGAACGAGCAACCGATGAGTGTGATGAAGAAGGCCGGCTTTGATCAGCTGATCGGAGATGAAAACTTCCTGCCGAACATCGACGCAGCGCTTGCCCGTGCCGAGGAGCTCGTTCGATAAGGCGGTTATCAGTAAGTTTCTGCTTGACAAACGCCGAATGGGTGCTATACTACTGTTAAATCGTTGAAGGAGAAGAGTAAGCTCCGGAGTTCCGACAGAGAAAGGCGCCGCGAAAGCGAGCTGAGAGTGCCGGGGGAAGGAAAGAGCCGAAGACCACCTCCCGAGAGACCCCAATCCGGTCCGGTGATTCCGTTATCGTCACAATGAAGAGGGCTTTCTTCGGAAAGTCAAATAGGGTGGAACCGCGAAGAAATTCGTCCCTGTTGATACGTAAGTGTCGACAGGGATTTTTTAATTCCTGCCGACGGAAAATGTCACAATCAACGAAAAGGAGAACAGACATGAAAATTACTCTCAAAGACGGCTCTTTTAAAGAGTATGCACAGCCGATGCGCATCATCGACATCGCAGCGGACCTGAGCGAAGGACTCGCCCGTATGGCATGCGCAGGTGAAGTGGACGGGAAGGTTATGGACCTTCGTACCGTTATTGAAAAGGACTGCGCACTGAACATCTTAACGTTTAACGATGAAGCCGGTAAGGCAGCTTACCGTCACACGACCTCCCATGTACTTGCCGAGGCAGTGAAGCTTATCTTTTTCATTTTTCATAATAATTTTATTTTTCTCTTTTACTAAATTTACATTTTTATTTTTTTTATTAATATTGTTATCTCCTAGATTTTCTTTTATAATATTATTATTTTTTTCTTTTTCTAAATTTTCTTTTTTATTTTTATCATCTTCTAAATTATCTTTTTTATTTCTTTGGTTTTTAAATAAATAATTTTTTTCTTCTATACTATCATCTTTACTTTTCCTTAAATTATTTTTATTTTCTTCATATTTTTCTTTTAAATTTTTTATCTTATTATTATTATCATCTTCTTTATTTTTTTCTTCATTTGAAATATTATTTCGAGGAGAATTATTTTCAACATTTTCACCATCATCTTTATTTATACTTTGAATATTGTTTTCTTCTTTGTTTTCCGTATTTTTATTTGTTTTTTTATTATTAAGAAGATTAGATAAATTAGAATATTTATTATTAATATTTCCATTTTCTTTTATTTTATTTTCTTTCTTTTCATTTAAATTATTATTATTTAAATTATTAAAAAAATCATTATTATTTTCATTTCTTTTAAACATAGAATTAAATTTATTTTCTTTATTTTCATTTATAAAAATAATATCATTATCTTTCTTTTTTTTCAAAATACCATTTTCAAATTTTTCATTTTCATCTTCTTTATTATTTGTTTCTTTTATTAAATTTTTATCAGAATATATATTAATTGGTTTTTCTTTTTTATTATTAATTATTTTTTCATGACTTAAAGTTTTAGGAATATTTATAAAATTATTATTTTTATTATTTTTTATTCCTTCGTTTGATTGATTTTGAATTATTTTATTTTTTTCTAAAGGTAATTCAGTATATTTTTTTAAATCATTTAATCTTTTTATTAATAAATCATTTTTATTTAATTTTTCGTGATTTGAAGTATTATTATTAATTTCTTGTTCTAATATTATTTTATGCTTTCCTTTATTTAAATTTTCATTTTTTTCTTCATTTAAATTATCATTATTATATTTTTCTTGTTCTAATATTTTTTTGTCATTTAATGATTCTTGCTTTAAATTTATATTATTATAAATTTCTTCATTTGAATAATTTCTAGTATAATTTTCTTTATTTATAATCCTATTATTAAATTTTTCTAGATTTAAATTATAATTATTAGAATTATTATTATGTTTAATAATATTATCTCTTTCAGAATTATTTCTATGATATTTAGGGATTTTTTCCTTTAAATTATTTATTTTTTTTTCTTCGTGATCATTATTTTCATTTTTTAAATTAAATTGAACTTTACTAAGTGATTTAGGTCTATTATAATTTTCTTTTTCATTTAAACTATTTTCAATTTCAAAAATATTAGTTCTACTTCTATTTCTTTCATTAGAATATTTCTCACTAATAGGAATATTTAAAATATGATTATTATTAAAATAATTACTATCATTATTAATAATTTCATTAATAGGTTCATTAGATAAAAATTCAATATTTTTTTTATTAGTAAAATTAATTTTAATTAATTCAATTCTTTTTTTTCCAAGGAAAAAAGCATTTATTTTATTATCATAATTAGTTTTAGTATTATTAGCAATATTTTCTATTTTTTTATCAAAAATATTTTCCAACATATTAGTAATTTTACTCATTCTTTTAGAATTCCCTTTATAAGTAATATTTAATTTACTATTAACAGAACAAAGATTTTCATTAGAATTAAAATTATATTTATCATTAATATTATTATTATTTTCATTATATTTTCTTTTATTAAATAATTTAATTTTTCCATCTTCAATATTTCTCATTTCTTTTTCATGACATTTCATAATAAAAAATAAAGCACTTACATAATAAGGTTGATTAATTAAATTAATTTGAACATTTTCATTAATTTCATATTCATTTTGAACATAATCAAATAAATTAGGACTTTTATTATTATATGAATAATTAATGAATTCATATATAATAGAACCATTTTGAGAAATAGCATAAAAATTTTTATTAACAAATTTAACATTTTCAATCATTAAACTTTCTTTATCAAATGTTTTATAATAATCCTTATCATCAACAGATAATTTAATTTTATATAAACCTTGAAAATCAGAATAAATAAATAAATCTCCTTTAGAATTAATAAAACATATTAATTCTTCTCCACAAAAAATATCAATCATTCTTCCATAAAAATTACTTTGAATATTATTAATATTATCAAAATCACTTTTCATTAAATTAAAAAATACAATATTATTTTTTTTCTTATCAAAATTTTTTTCAATTTGAATATCATTAATTAACATAATATTATTCTCATCATAATTAAATTTATTTCCAAATTTAAATCCAATACCATCAGAAGTGATTCCAGCAGTGAAAAATTTTCCGCATTGAACTTTATTAACAAAGAAAGTATCATTTAAAACAATTTTCTTAGGAACAGGGCAAATATTATTATTATCAGAATTAAAACCTAATTGACCAAAAGAATCATCTCCCCAAGTATATAAATTTTTTTTATAATCTAAACAAGCACCATGATTTTCACTTAAAGAAATAAAATTAATATTTAAAGAACTTAAATATTTATTTAAAGTTGGATTTCTTAAATGAAAAACTCCTTCTCCAAAACATAATAAACCTTTATGATTAATATCATTTCCCCATGAATATATTATTCCTGATTCTGTTATTGCATGGCATACATCATTATTACAAAATATATTTCTTATTTTTCTACTTCCATAATTAGAAAATGAAATTGGAGATAATGATAAATATTCTAAATTATCATCATATAAATTTTGAGTTTTTGGAATCCATGCTAATAATTTATTATCGTATATTAAATATGTATTATTTATTGAAAAGGAAAATGATTTTATGTTATTTATATCTAAATATAAATTTTTCGGAAGATATGTTTGGATTTGTAATTTCTTCACCGTTGTATAAAAAAGATACTATTTTTAAAGAAGGATTATAAAATTTTATTTCTTACATTTTTTAACATTTTTAATTTAAATTTTTTTGAATTTTTTTTTTTTTTGAATTAATTTTTTTTTATGTATTTATTATTATTATATCGTTTAAGAAGGAAAATTAAATTAAATATTTTTATATTTAAATAATTTTTTTTATTTGTTTTTAAAAGAATAATATAATATTCTAATAATTATGAATAAAACGATATTTCAAATGATAGAATGAGAAACCTTCTCAAAAGTATATCCCATTAGATTCAGAGATAGTAATATATCAATAATTAAAAATATATATATTCATATTACTTTTCTCTAAATCATAAATATATATGAAATATTTTATTTTATTTGTTTTTAAATATTTATTTAATTTTATTAAAGAAGTTTTATATGAAAAATGAGGTAATTGAGAATTTTATTAAAGGATTAAATTTAAAAAAATCAAATACTAAAAAATATAATTTTTTAAGAGTTCAATTAGATAATATGAAATATATTCAATCTTTTGATGAATATTCAATTGATTTAGTAGAAACTTTATTAAATGAAGTAATAAAATATAAAAATGAAATCTTAAAATTAAATAAAACTGTGAATAAAAATAAAGAATATATAGAAGAATTAACTATATCTTTAAATGCATTTAAATTTAAAAGTGAATCAATATTAAAAGAAAATAAAGATTTACATTCAGAAATAATAAAATTGACAGAAAAATTTTCTAAAAAAGATTCAAACACAGAAACACAATTATATCAATTAAAAGATGATAATACATCATTAAAATATATAATATCAGATTTGAAAAAACAGTTAAAACAAATTAAAACAGAAAATAATAAATTAAAAGATAATTATAGTATTTTTTTAACAGGATTATTTGAAAAGTCAATTAATGTTAGACAAATGTATTTAGATAAAAGAGAAGAAGAAGAAAATAATCCTGATAATCCTCATAGTAAACCAATGAGTTTAGAAACTTTTGAAAGTAATTTTTATTCTTTAATAAAAAAACCTAATATTGAAATTAGTGAAAATCTAAATGATGATAATAATAAAAAATTTGATTCTATTGAAAATTATTTTCCTAAAAGTAATTATTATCCAATTAATACTATTAATGATGAAAATAAAAAACAAATTGATAATTTGAAAAATGAATTAAAAAGTATTAAATTAGAAAATTCTATTTTACAAAAACAAATGCTTTCTTTTTTTAATTATGAATATCTTGATAATAAATTATATTTAAATGATAATTCTGAAAATCATAATTTTAATAATAATAATCCAATGATAATTGATTTTTTAAGAAATGAATTAAGAAAAACAAAAGAAAAATATGAATCTTACATTGAATATTTTATGAATAATAAAAATGAAAAAGTAAATAATAATAAAAATATTAATATTAAGAATTTAAATGAACAAATTGAAAAAATTTCAGAAGAAAATAAAAAATTAAAAAAACAAATTAATGATATTAATTATGAAAAAGATCAAATTGAAAATGAAAAAGATTTTTTGAAAAAAACTTTAAAAAAAGAATTAGATAAATCAACAATTAAAAAACCAAATTTAATTTCTAAAAATACTTCAATTCAATTTTTACATATTAAAAAAAAAGATAATTCAAAAGAACAAATATCAAAATTATTAAATGATAAAAAAATATTAGAAGAAGAAAATTCTTCAATGAAAAAAAATATAAGAAATTTAAAAATTGAAAAAGAAAAATTAAATAGTGAATTAATGTATAATAATCATCAAATAGGAGAATTAATTGATAAATGTAATTTATTAAATAAATCTATTTATGAAAAAAATATAAATTCTTTAAATAATAATGAAATGGAAGAAAAAAATAAAAAATTAAAAGAAGAATTAGATAAAACAAATTGTAGTATTGAAGATATAAAAAGAGAAAATGAATCAAAACAAAATTTATTAAAACATGAATTATTAATTAAAGATAAAGAAATATTAAGATTAAATGAAATTAATAAAATGCTTGAAATACAAATTCAAATGTTTAATACTAAATAAATATTTTTTTATTTATTAATTATAAAAATAAAATTTTTTATTTTAAACCTCATTGACTATTTACATATAATATTCCAATAAAATAATTTTATATATTTATTATTTTGGAATTAAAGCATAAATTATTTAAAAGAAGAGATAATTCTTGATTTTTAATATTATTATGAAATTCTTCTTCAGTTATATTTAACAGAAAATTAATTTCATTTACATTATAATTTAAATGAGTTTTGATAAACTCAATATAATATTTTATAATAGTAAAAACTTGTTTATTTTCAGAAAAAGGAAGTAAATTAACAATAATAGTTTTATATTCTAAATATTCTGCAATTTCAATATTATCATTTATAACTTTACAATTTATATTATTTATTTTTTCTATCTCTTTAAAAAAAGAAGGAGGTAATAATTGACCAATTAATAAAGCACTTTTTATTGGATTTTCTAATAATTTAAAATTAATTTCTTCATCTCCTCTAAAAAATATTATTTCAGGAAAAAATACATTTCCATATAAAATTAATGGAAATTTTATTTTCTTTGATTTAATTAATTTTTCAAAATTTGTTCTTAAATAAAATTCATAAAAAAATAAATCTTTAACAAAAGCATTATTTCTAGTTTCAAAAGAATATGAATTTAAAATATATTCATTATAAGAAGAATTTTTAATATATAATATTGATTTAGTTATATCTGAGGTAATCATAAAATTTATATTTTTTCCTATTTCTTGAAAAGGAAAACTAATTTTTTCAATTTCATAAGGGATTTTTTTTTCAATATCATTTAATAAATTTTTATTCATTTTTCTATTATTTAAAGTTAATATATCAGTATTAACTAAATTTTTTTTTTTTTCACTATCTTCAGAAGTTGAACTGTTTAATAAAAAAATATTTTTTTTTATTTGATGAGAATGTTCTTTTACAACACCATTATTATAAATAAATAAAGAAGGTAATATTTGAATACTATTATTATCAATTTCTTTTAAATGAATTATACTTTTACTATTACTATTACTTAAAGTTTTATTTTTATCTATATTTTGTAAAGGTTTAATTTTTTTTCTAAAACAAGAAAGACAATTAAATAAATTTCTATTATTATTATTTTCATTAAAAGATAAATTATATACTGTATCATTTGATTTATAAGCTTCATTTAATAAAATTATTCCTTTTCTATAAAATTTAAATACATTATTATCATATTTTAATTCTGATAATTGTTCAGAAGTTTTTCCATTTGTATTTCCATCTAATAAAGGAAATTTATCAAATTGAGAAATAAAATTATAATTTGTTTTATCTAAAAATTCCTCACATAAATCCGTATTATTTATCATATAATGTTTACTTGATAATATTTTTTGATTTATTTTATGAAGAATTATATTTGTGTTTTTTAAAAATTCTAACATATCTTTTTGCTCTTCAAATATATTTATGTTTTTCATTTGTTTTAAAAATTCTTTTTCTGAAAATAGTGTTATTGCTTTTATATATTCTAATCTTGATTGTCTTTTTTGTAAACAATTTTCTTCTATAGATCCATTCATTTAATTATTTCTTTAATTATAATATTTTTCTTTATTTCAAAAAAAAAATTTAACATTTTATCAAACCAAAGAAAATACTTTTAATTTTTTATTATTAAAATGTTTAAATAATTTTATTTTTAATATTTTTAAAGTATTTTCACTTAAATTTAAACTTTTTAATTATTATTTATTCTTAAATAGAATTAAGCTAAATTAATTAAGAATAAGTAATCAAAGTATGTTATTATAATAATATCTTTATTCTATATTTATAAAAAATTCATTATTTATGAGATTTTATGATATTAAATAAATATTATTCTAAATAATCCTATAATTCTTTTATTTGAATTTAAAAAATATTTATTTACCTTTTTAATGTTTTAATTATATTACTCAATTTTTTTATTACAACTAAAGAAATTTAGTAAAAATATTTTTTGATATTTTTTCTTTTAAAACATTTTAAATTATTAAAGTATTTTTATTTAAATTTATTTTTATGTATTTATTTTATTTTTTTGAGGAATGTCTAAATTTAAGTTGTTTAATTATTTTGAATATATTCAAAATAAAACAATATGTCCTAATATTTATAGTAAAGTAAAAGAACATAAATATTTAGTTCCAGTGAAGCTATACAGAAGTAAATCTAGTAATTTTTTTTCTACTGTAAGAAATTCTAGATTTCCTTTTTTAAATGAGAATAAAAAAATTAATTATTCAGATGAAGACAATTTATTTTTAAAAACTATTAAAAAAATAAGTAGAAATTTTGCAAATAATAATAATAAATTTTCTTTAAGTTCAAAAAATAGTAATAAAAAACAACCTTTTAGAAATTATATTAATATAAATAATTTGGTTAAATTGAATAAAAAAGATGAGAAAAATTTCATAAATAATGCAATTGAAAAAGAAAAAGATATTTTAATTTCTAAATATAATTCTTTACTGAAAATAAAAAAGCCTTCGAAAAAAATAAATAGACAAATATTTTCAAAGGTTAAAGTATTATTAGAAGAAAAATTAATAAAAAATATACTTGAAGAAAAAAAAAAAAGTTTAAGTAATCAGAATGAAAAAATCATTAAAGATTTTAAAAATCAAATTGATTATGATTTTAAAGAAAAATTGAATCAAACTGGACAAAAAATCAGAAAAATAAAAATAAAACTAAATAATATAGTAAATAAAATTCCATCAATATTTGATAAAGATTATGATGATATAATGATTAAAATGGAATAATGATTAAAATGGAATAATGATTATTCCATTATATTCTAAAATCACAACAAATAATTTATATAATTTTATTAATTTTATTATTCCCTCTTTTTACTATTAATAATATTATTTTTTTTTTTATTCATTAAATCTATTTCTATATTCTTTTACTTATTTGGGTTTTTATGTTAAATTTTTTAAATATTGAATTTAATTTATATTTCTTAAATATTCCAGTAAAAGTTTAAACTTATAAAAAAAAAAATATCAATCATAAAAAAATACCTTATATAAATTAAATAAAAATCAATATTATAGGTAAATAATGAATAATCCAAATTAATTTATTTAATTATATTTAAAACAAAATTTTTCTTATTATAAGAAGATTTAGACTATATAATTTATTTATAAACAATTAATTATATTTTACTACCAGATTTTTTAATCTTAACTAATTTCCTAGGTACATTAATATTACTTTTTCCATTTTGAATATTAATTCTAATAGTTCCAATAATATCATAAAAACTTTTAATTTCTTCTTCTTTTAAATTTCCCAACCATTTATTTAAAATATCAAAATGTTTGTTTTTTAAAATTTCAACAGTTTCTTTATAAAATTTATATTCATCAATATTTTTAATTGGATTAATTGTTCTATAATCTATTTCTTTAAATTGATAAATTGTTTCTTGTTTAATATTATCTCTTTCTTCAAAAAAGTTACTATCTTCTTCAATATATTCTAAAGTCATTTCTTCTTCTTCAATTTCTTTTTCTTCAATTAAATTTTTTCTAAAATCTTTTTTCTCTTTTGTTTTTAAAAAATTAGTTTCTAATTTTTTTAAATTTTTTAAAAACCTAAAAGATAAATTCAATAGAGAAGGAATAATATTTTGGAAATTATCTGTGATTTTTTCATTTCTAATTAAAGAACAAATACCAATAATTAATATTTTAACTTGATATGGAGAATATATTTCATAAATTAATTGAGATTGAGTAAAATGAATTAAAGAATCAAATTTTATATTATTACATGCTATGAAAGGATAATTTATGAAACAACAAAATAATAATGTTATTAAACTCATTGATAATGATTGTAAATTTATTGTTATTGATGTATCTGAATAATTACTTTTTTCATTTATTAAAATATTTTGTAATCTTTCTAAAGAAAATAATATTATATCTATTATTATTTTTGTTTGAATATTATTAAATACAATAAACCATATTTGCACTATTAAAGTTGTTAAATAAAAACTTGTTTCATCATTTTCTTTAGCGAAGCTTTTTTTAAATAATTTAAAAATAACTTTTGAATTTTCTTCTTTTTCTAAAATCTTTTCATTATCATTAATAATATATTGATTAATTAATTCATATAATAATAAATTCATTCCTTTATTTTTTCTTAAATATTTAGGTAATTCAGGAAATAAAGAAATAGCAATAGAAGGGATTTTTTTTAATATTTTTATAATAATAGTAATAATAACAACAATATCAT
>JAEEGK010019094.1_pt1 | contig 14747 bp, 15 predicted proteins | sample 8958771 | NCBI WGS metagenome assembly JAEEGK01 (sample SAMN16246547, study PRJNA631951) | gut metagenome | biome: gut microbiome; feature: rumen; material: SC-attached | host: Bos | place: Iran: Karaj | collected 2018-10 | reverse complement strand
GTGTTGCTCAAGCTGACGGTTGTCAGGCTGCTGCAATTATGGAAGGTGCTTTGGGGCAGTTTCTTGATGTTGCACAACAAGGTAGCCTCTTGAAGAGAGCTGCATCCGTCAAAGGTGGCAGTGGACAGGCTCGTGACCGTCGACGGAACCGTCACGGACACCAGCGAGGTGCAATCCAGGAAGGTATCGCCACCGCCATTTCCGATGTTGGTGATGCCTTCGTTGAGAACCACGCTGGTGAGAGAAGTGCATTTCTCAAAAGCGCTTTTATAAATGGTCTTCACGCTTCCAGGGATGTCGATGGCCGTAAGGCCGGAACAGCCAATGAACGCCTCAGTGCCGATATAGGATACCGTGGAGGGAATCTCCACCTCCTTGATGTTGGTGCAGAAGGAGAAAGCGAAATGTCCGATTCTCTGCGTGCCCTCCGGAATTACCAGTTTAGTCACTGCCTCATTATTCACATAGAGCGTGCATCCCTCATTGAAGTTATGACCTGTGGAACTGGTGTCAAATGCAATCTCACAGTATTTCCTTATATTGGAGATATGGACATTTTTGATGTTGCATGCAGCAAAAGCAGCATAGTCCATCTTGGTCACGGTGGAGGGTATGTAGATACTGTTGAGTTTCGGACCGTTCCAGAAAGCATGATCCCTGATCTCAGCAAGTCCCTCCCTCAGAATGACCGCCGACATATTGTTGCAGCCGGTAAAGGCATACGACTCGATGACCGCCACATTGGAAGGAATATCGACAGAGGTAATATTCTGACAATCATAGAATCCCTTGTACACGATTCTGGACACGGCATAGGTCTGTCCCTCATACTCCACGGTCTCGGGAATGACCACATCCCCAGATATGTCAGCGTTGGCCGCCTGAACGGAGACATTGCCCGTTGGCTCACCATTGCTGTTGAGTATGACGGTGTAGAGAAGGTCACCTATGACGAAGGTGGGCGAGTCGTCAGCCAGGATGAAATAACCCAGATACCAGCGGAAGACACCCTCGGTGGTGTCGATGCCGCCGAAGTCCGTTCCCGCCGGAACATGGAGGGTGACGGGATTTCTTTCGGTGCCAATACCCCTGAAGGCCTGGTCATCCAATTCGATGTCGGTGGAAAGAAGAAAAAAGTCAGTCATGGAGGAACAGCTGGAAAAGGCATACTCACCTATGTGTCTGACCGACTCAGGAACTGTTACTGACTTAATGGCGCATCCGGACAAGGCATAGCCTCCTATTGTCTCCAAGACAGAGTTGAAGGAGAAGTTGGCCAGGCTTGAGCAGTCCTGAAAAGCCGAAGCCTCCAGTCGCCTCACTTCCGGACCCAGTGTGATGTTGTCGAGAGAAGGACAATCCCAGAAGACCGCCAACTGGATTTTTGTCATTGCCTCAGGTAAGTTGATGTCGGTCAGGTTGTGGCACTCGCTGAACGCATAGTCGCCAATGGAGTCAACTGATTCCGGCAAGATGATCTTGACCAGATTGTCAAGCTGGTTGAAACCGAACTGCCTGACAGCGGTGACGGTATAGGTAACATTGTCCTGCATGACAGACTCGGGCACCTCCACGATACTGGGGAAATCCTTGTCGGAGATGCCTGAGGCCCTGCCGACAGAGACGGTTCCCCCGATGCCGTTCTCATCCATTCCGATGAGATAGTAGTCGAGGCAGCCTATGGTGAAGACAGGTTCCTCGATGACGCACCAGTAGCACAGGCCGCCCTTGAAAGGAAACCCGTCAATGGTCGTGTCCACGTTGCCGAAGTCAAAACCCCGTGGGGCATGGATCCAAAAGACGGTCTCATAATTGAACATCCCGGCAAAGGCATCATCAGCTATGTCGGCATTGACCGACCGTATGAAAACATCCAGCAGTCCATAACATTTTTGAAAAGCCATGGAACCAATATGACTGACAGTTGCAGGCAGGTCAATAGATTTCATTCGGTTGCAAGCATAGAATGCCAGGTCATTCACGGTTGAAATGGTATAATCAAAGCCGTTGTTGGAGACCGTTTCGGGAACAACTATATCACCTGAGATCCTTATGTTCAAAGGTTCCACACTGACAGTACCTGCAGTATTTTCTGAATCCTCGGTAAGGACAGTATAGGTCAGCTTGTCAATGGTGAATTGGTCACCCACAGCCGCGTTGACGGCCATGGCAAATACGAGTGTAGCTACACTCAAAATAAATTTGAGATGTTTCATGTTGTTTGAATGTGAAGATTTGGTCCGCTAACGAATTAAAGGGCTCATGGCCGAAGCCATCTTAAAGAAAATTCAAACAACATCGAAATGTTGAATGCAATGCTTGCGAGGAAGCGCCTTTGTCCATTCTTTTTAATGTGACAGGCATCATCCACCAAGCGGATAGGATATGCTCAGTAGACAACAAAAAAATGTCGCTTTTCAACCAAAAGGGAAAGTCGAGACCATAGGAACGAAATGCCATCTGGTTGATTGAGCAATACAAAAGTACATGTTTTTATCCCATGTATGCGGATAACTCAAGTTAATTAAACTAAAAACCATGAAGAATCACTATTTTCGGGGCTTTTACAAGGAGAAAAGGGTTCGTATTATGGCAAAAAACATGTATCTTTGACATCGCTAAGATGAGGAAGCATCTGTACTGTCGTTGCTTCTGATATGCGGTAACGGACTATAAAAGAAAAAGAAGATGGGAGTATCTATTGATTTCTATGTGGAAGTGAGGAAGGACGGCCAATGGCATCCATTCGTCTGGCGTACCCCAATGGTTCTGAAAAGAAATATTTATGATGACGAAAAGGGGAAGGATTGGGATGAGCATGAGTGTTTCGACGGCATCAGCAGCTATCTCTATGATGAGTTCCTGTTCAGGTCATCAAACAGCCAAAGGGACGGGCTGCCCGAAGACGTATCACCACGTTTCAAGAAACAGCTATCAGAATCCGGCCTTGGATGTGGATACTTCGACTTTGAAGACCTTGTGGACTTTTGCAACGAGAAGGAGGAAGAGATGTTCTCCAAGATGGAAATCTCCAGTGAGCACCAGCTCCACAAGCAGCTTGACCGCATAGAGACGCTACTGCGCAACAAGACTGTGAAGAAGAAACAAGAGCGTGACGAAGGCTGGTATACCCAATATACCGTCAGGGAGATTTTTGACCAATTCAACGATACTTACGAGCCAGTATTATCATTGAAAAGAAATATACTGGTGTTGCTCCGCGAATCGGACGCATGCGAAAGTCTCAAGGATGTGCGTGTTCTCTTTGCCCTGAATTAACTATTTCTTTGTTTTTTAGAATAGCTCGTAAATATGAAACCATTTCCAATTTTTAAATTAAACGAAGAGATTACCAAATCGTTTAAAAAAATCATTTCTTTAGACATTTCTCAGGGAATAAGAGATGGATTAGACCCTATGATTCATTTTACAGACGAGAAAGGTGGGCCTTTAACAACGATTGCCAAAATTTCAGAAAAAACCATTACTTTAGATGAGAACGAACCAAAAAGATATGTAACAATATCTGCTGCATATGCTCAAATGCTTTGGATGTTATGTTCCATCGTCTTAAGAAATCATGATTCAATAGCCATAAATACTGAAGTAGAAAGTATGACACTATGGGAACGCATTCAATTTCAAAAAGAATTGGAAACAGAGAATTCTATTACCAGATATGAACGAGGTCTATTGGATCAAAAGAAGGTTTTTTCTGAATCAGCAAACATGCTTAATACTATGGACTTATTATCAAAAAGGAAGCTCTCTGATGAAGAAATGGAGTCTCTTTATATGTATGATATGACTTCTGATATTGGCGTTAGAATAAATAGTCTATATGTCTATGCAATGACATTCAACCTTCTTCACGAATTCTCTCATCATTCACTAAATCATGACTTTAAATCTGAAGGTTCTTTAAAAGAAGAGGAAGAAGCAGATCAAAATGCTTTTTGGACTCTATTTTCTGATCTTGAAGGAAATGAAAGGAAAACTGCTTTGCTAGGTATTTTGTGCTCTTTGGTTTCTCTTATTTTTATCAATAAATCATTAGAAGATGATGGAATACATCCATTGCCAATAGAACGTATTTTTTCTTTTTATGATATTGTAAAAGATGAAGGTATGAATTATGCTGGACTTTTATGCCATCTTTTCTATATTTGGGCTGTCTATACTCATGATGATGATATGCCTCGTTTGGAAGGTACATACAATGAAACTATTGAGAAAATTAAGAAATATATGATTGAAAAAGAGCGTACAAATAACACCTAAGTAATCAATGACTCACTCATCCACATCTATGATATCAACAACATCCAATCATTTTAAACATTTGAGAAGTTTATATTTTTAGATAATCTAATTACATAAAAGCATATTATGAAAAAAATAGATATTTCCGTTTTTGATGAACCCAAGAGATTAAATAACACCGACAAACTTGTTGTAGAATCATCATCCTATAGCATAGTTTGTAAAGCCGTTTCATTTTATCATAAAAAAGGTAATTCTAGTTCTTCTAGAATTACTATTAATATAGAGGATTATTCTAACATTATCTTACCAGCTAATGTGGACATTACAAAATATGAGATATCAACGGATAACATTCCCTTTTACAAAGTGAGAAGTATATATCCATTAGAAAGTAATCGACAATTACTTGTCGAACTTGAATACGAGAAAAATGCATTTGAAATAATATGCTCCTCAATAGATTATTTCGTTTATAGCCATTGTTATATTAAACCTGTATTTGTATCACCGCTATTAGGGGAACAATGTAAAGATAAATTTTATTCTACATCATATCCTTTCCCAAAAAACAGTAGAGATTATCGTAAAGTGTATCCTATAGATAGCCCACCAAAAATTAAACGAGTGTCTATTCTTAGGAATAAAAATGAAATACCCTTTTTCGAGGGCATAATTAATCATATAGTAGAAGAAGAACGTTTTCATAATCGTTTTAATGATTCTGTCATATATGACAATATGATGGATTATAAATTATGCATAGACGATAAAGAACTTTGTATATGGGGACTGATATATAAAACTATAAATTTAGGAGAAACATGGAAAAAAGGCCCTACTGGTAATTATATCTTAGGACACCCTGGCATCTTTTTTTGCAAAGCATTTCCAACAAGATATAGTTTTAATTTGTTTCTCAAATTACTGGATGAAGAATACTCTGGGCAAAATGAGGAAGTTCCTAAATTTTTAAAGTTGTCCTATTTTAAATCTGATTATTATTATAAAAAAGTAAAATGTCCTTTAATGATTAAAGATTTTATTGATAAATATGATTTTTCTAGTTTTGTAATAGGCTATTCTTACTAATATGCTAACATTAGCAAACCTTAATAATATTAGTAATCGCAAAAATAAAATGTAAAATTCTGATAATCAGAAATAAGGTAAATCATATCTTTATCATCTTTCCTCGGTCAAAGGAACGGTGTTCGCCAGAGCGAACATAACCCAGCTGGTTGGATACGCAGCGGGTGGAGCCTATCGTCTCATCGACGTTGCGGTGCGAGTGTCCGAAGATCCAGAAGTCAATGTCACTGTCAGCGATGAAATCACCCAGTTCCACTGTGAAAGCCCCGTTGATACGGCTGTTTCTGAACTCAGGAGCTGTCAGCAGCATGGACGGGACGTGATGAGTCACCACCACTTTGTGTTTGGCAGTAGACTCAGCAACCGCCTTCTTGATGAAGGCAAGGCAACGGTCATGCTCCTCGTTGAACATGTCAGGAGTGAGGTATTTCCCATTGCATAGGATCTGGCTGAAATCCGCCACGCTGTGTGACACGACGAAGAAATCTGTCGGCTCGATATGTGCCCAAAGGGTCGATACGATGAACTCCACATCATCGATGGTGACGGCAGCGTTGTAGTAGGCATGTACGTTCTCCCTTATTCTGATTACTTTGCTTGGTGAAACAGTGTCGATATCATGGCCGTGGTAGAACTCATGGTTGCCGAGAGCCACAATGACCTGCTTGTAGTTGGCCGAAGCCCAGTCCCAGAAAGGGTCGGCGACATAGCCCACTTTCAGATATTGTATATCGCCGGCCAGAACAAGAATGTCGCCCGTCACCTCCAAGGGGAACAGTCGCGGGTAGTTCCTGTTCGTGACAAACTCCAGATGGAGGTCACTGGCGTATTGTATTCTCATTTTCTCAGGATTTTGCGTAAGATCTCCTCCGCATCGATGCGGAGCGTCCACCTGTTCTTGCGGTGCGGACAGAAGAAGCCCTTGCCGTCAAATCCGGATTATTCTCGTAATTCCCCTTTATCAGTTCGAAACCCCCAATCTTAGGTATAAGTGACTCATCTATCATATAAAATACCTTTAACGTAAGAAACAGGATGGCTAAAAGTTTGCTTTAGGAATCAGCACGGAGAGCATCAGAATTCCCTCACCACGGCGCGGTGTTCCATCCAGGCAATCATGTTCAGCACAAGATAGTTCCAGTTCTGGAATCCCTTGTTGATGATCGGTGCGCCGGAATCAGGGTCGTAGTACTCATGGAGGGCACCCTCCTTCTGGAGGTCTTGGCCAAAGAGGCTGATGGTCTTTTCCGCCAGTTCCTTCGCCTCCTTGTCGAAGCCGTAGTCCACAAGTCCCCGGAATACCATATAGTTGGATATACCCCATATCGGTCCCTGCCAGTTGGAGGGGTTGTGGGTAGCCCGGGTGTTGTACATCTTCTCAAGTTTGGAAAGCGTCCTGACACCGTATGGGGCGCAGAAGGTACGCTCATCAAGCAGGTTCTCCTTCACCATGCGTTCTGCCTGTTCAGGCGTGGCGATGCCAGCCCACAACGTCATGAATCCCGACCAGCAACCGATACGCTGTATCAGGCAGGGGTAGTCGCGGGGAGCACCCTCATGCAGCACGAAATCCTTGCCGAAGATAATCTGGCTCTCCCCTGTGTAAGGGAGCAGGTTCAGGTCAACGGAATAGTACATCCCGTCCTTCTCATCCCAGCAATATTCCCTGACAGCATCAATAAGCTCCATGGCGGCTCTGCCGTATTGGTTGGCATCCTCCGTGAGGTTCAGCTGTCTTGCCAGATACGCCATCGCACAGAGTTCCTTATACATGAGGCAGTTCAGGTAGATGGAGGCGCTGCTGCCTTTGGGACGGAAGAAGGTTGACGGGTCGTTGTCAACACCGATGGCCAAGTCATCCTGCCAGTAGAACAGTCCTGTCTCCGCATGGCGGTGATGGGTCTGGTAATTGTGGATGAAAGCCTTCATCCTATCGAAGTGCCCCTGGAGCCAGCTGGCATCGCCCCCGTCCTGCTGTGTGATGAACGCCGCATGCTGTGCTATCACGGGCTTGTGCATGTTGGTGTGATAGATGTCCGCTGGCTTTATCTTCTCCGGGTCGCTCTCGCTGTCGATCACCATGGGCATATAGCCGTCATCAGGCGACGTGTAAGTCAGGTAATTGAGCACACAGCCCCGCTCGAAGTCAAGCGCCTCTCTCTTATCTTTTTCGTTGCCCTTGTCGGCAAGGATCTGTCGCAGTGCCACATTCGACAGCCAGGAGTCCCAGTCCCACAGCACCTTGTCGTATTGCTTGCTGCCCGGTGTGAGGTAAGGATACACCAGGGAGCCGCCCGAAGGCTGCCGGTACATCTGCTTGTAATCCTGATAGACATGCTGCTTGATGAGCATGCGGTGCTCCTTAGTGCCCTTCACCTGGGCATTGAGGACATACGGCATGCAGGCCAATAAGGTAAGGAGAAGTACTCTCATAAGGTTGTGTCTTGTCTATTGAATGATTTGCATCTCGCCAGTCAATGCGCCTTCTTCATTCCGGCACACCTGCAGACCGGCACCATATTGTCTGAGTATGTCCATCACCTTGAGTGCATTGGCACAGAGCGAGATATTCAGGCGGATTCTGAACACCCTGCCTTTGGCACTGAGGATAGGATAATAGAGTTCGGAATAACCATTTGCATCCCTGCTCTGCCTGTTCAGCAGCAGGTCAAGGAAAGACTTGATGCGTCCGGTCATTCCCTCGCACTTCTCTGCCACCACACAGGCGACAAGAAATTTCGGGTCTTCGACTTTGACCGTCTTCTCGCCATCCTTGATGGCTTGTTCCAGAGGTTTGTAACTGTTTACTGTTGTCATAGGTTATGTTGTTTTTGCGTGGATAATGCGTATGTCTTTTATGGGATAATCAGATAATTCGGAGCGACGAAGTCTGTGAGCCAAACACCATTGTTCGAGAGATAGAACTTGTGGCCATCATCATGCATCTGCCTCGCATTTATGCGCAGCACGACGGGTGAGCCATGTCTCTCCCCCACCCTGACTGCCGTCTCCTCGTCGGGCGACAGGTGGACGTGCAGCCGTGTGCCCTTGTTGATACCATTCTTGAGGATTGAGTCCAAAAACCGTGTTGCCGTTCCGTGATAAAGAATTTCAGGAGGAACGCATTCCCTCAGGTCCACGTTGACGTTGACCGAATGTCCCTGCCTTGCACGGATTTTCGTCTTGTCATCATTGAACTCGTAGCGTTTCTTGTTGTTCGTAGCGACTATCTCGAGCAGTTCCTCCATTGTATAGCCATGGTTCTGTATCAGGTCGCTCACCTCCCTGTATCCGTGTGCGTCGAACGTATAGGACTGGTCATGCCGCAGAAGGTATGACAGTCGCTTGCCTTTCTGGACGAGGGCTTTTTCTTTGTTCATGGCAGCTGGATTACGCCTTGTTTCCTGAGTTTCCAGAAACACCTTTCGGTAGCAGCTATGTCTGATGCGGAGTTATGGGCATCCTCGAAGGGCTTGTCAAAGAGTTTTTTGTGCAGTTCCTGAAGGTTGGGAAATTTGTACCCGTCCCCTTTCTTGCTGGGAAGCGCACAGTAGTCCTTGGATGATTTCATCGTGCAGACCGCCTTTTTGGAGTCCATGATGTCACGCATTCCCATTCGGATCATCTCAGCCCCCAGCACGTTTTGGTCGAATTCGATGTTGTGGCCGACAATCAGGTCAGCAACCTTGAAGTCTTCCAAAAACTCCTCCATGACACTGGCGAGATCATCCCCATTCTGCAAGGCCATCTCCGTGGTGATGCCATGGACGTCAGAAGAATCTTTAGGGATGGTGAACCCCGATGGCCTGATGATATGGTCACCCGACTTGAGCCTGTTGCCGTTCTCGTCCGTGACGATCCAGCTCAGCTGCACCAGCCTTGGCCAGTTGCTCACGACATACCGGGGGATTTTGAAATCCTTGGGAAGACCTGTTGTCTCAGTGTCGAAAAAAAGATAATGTTTCATTGGTATTTATTCCTTGTTGAAATTGAAGACGTAATCAAATAAGGGAGCATCCTTGGGTCTGCGCTTCACCGTGCAGTCTGCATAAAAATGGAGGTGTATTTCTATAAACCAGTTTTCAATCATAGACGTATTGCCACCGGGGGTCTGACTGCCGGGACATGTAGATGCCACGGATGCAGACCAGCCTGCCGCCAGTCTGGGTGTTCTGCCGTGCAAGGAGCTCATTGAAGATGGCGATGATTTCCGAAGGCCGGTATTGCTGTATGGTGATGTCGGGCATTTTTGAATTCTTTTTTAGGTTAGTTGTAAGTAACAGACAATCGTTATAGAGAGGTGGGTATGGATTCGGCGTTAGTGTATTCCTTATAGGCTTCCTCCATGTATTTCTCCTCCATTTCCTTGCGTATTTGCTCTGACTTCATGAAGGTCTCTATCTGTTCACCTTTGGCCATATCGTATGAGATGAAGGTCTTGAGCAAAGCCCCCACGGTGGTCATCAGCCCCATCGTCACGCCCTCCGTTGTCGTGGCCACGATATCCTGCTTGTATTCGCGCTCATCGAGCATTGTCGTCTTGATAGAGAACGATGTCGAAGCATTGTACTTGAAATAACGGTATATCAGGTCTTCTCCCAGCAGGTTCAGGTTCATCCTTTTGCTGTATCTTGCAAACAGATGGGGTGTATAGAAGATGACTATCGGCTCGTTCCTAACCGATGACTGCATCATCGCCCATGTCTTGCCCTGCTGGTCCCGGAAAGTCATGACAAAGGTGACCATTGACGTGTCGTCATAATCCTTTTTTGACTGTGCAGAGAGGATATAAAGCCAGTTGTTCTTCATCGGGGAGGTGTGCCATCCATGGATGGAGACAGGGAACTTATGTGCCTTCAAGGCCGCCCTCCTCAGCCGTTGCTTTTGATGGTCAACGTAATAGAAGATATTGACAAGGTCCTTTCGGAACTCGGCAACAATCTGCTCTGGTGTGAAGGAGGGGATGACCATTTTGAGACATATTAGTTTAAGACCACAAATAGATTGCAAAGATAGTGCATTTTTGTCAAAAAAAGGAATATCACTTCATTTTTGGGGCAGCGGCATACACACTTTTGGGATATTGGGTGCAGCCCATCAGGGTGAGGAGTTCCCCAGCCCTCCGTTCCCTGTCTGGCCATACAGCACCGGAAGGGGTATGGCAAGCCATCCACTCACGGTGAAGCCGGGAGTTCGTCTCTGTCATGCTCATATTGTGGTTGTATCTCAGCACCAGTGCTTGTGCTAGGTCGTAAAGGCGATGGTCTTTGTACTGCTTGAAGATACGCTGAATCTGAGCTGTCAAGTCATTTTTCGATTTTGTCTTCATTGTCGTATGTTGATTAATGGTTGATATTATGATTGCGATAGGGATGAGTCAAATCCAGTCATCCTGGATGTAGTCACGCCGTCTCTCCCCACGTCCGTTGTGCCATTCCTCGAAACCACCGTATTTCTTGAGTGCTAGCAGTCCGTTTTTGGTAGCAAAGTATATCGGTTCCTGGTATCCGTCGGACATGATGATGAACATGATTTCACGGAGATGGAGGGAAGACCGGATGATTCTGTCCTGTGTCCTTCCATATTGGTAGTTGGTCAGCGGACGCTTGGGAGTGAAGTCACAGTCACCATGCGAATAGGTCTTGACCGTGCCATCCTTGTAGCCGATGGTGAACATGAAACTCTCATCCATCCCATAGCCTTGAAGCTCGTTGATGAGGGCTTCGCTCAGCATGGAGAGGATTTCATCCTTGGCGATAGGGAAATAAAGAGTGCCGTTGGTCTCCAGCTCCTCGTTGGTCAGGCCGGTGAATCCTGCGAGCATCAGGGTCAGCTCACGCTCTTCAAGGTCCATGACATCATTCCACACATGGATGAGTTCCATGTCGTCGAAATAGACATAGCCACCCTTGTGGATGGTCTCCGCTATTTTGTCCTGCAGCTCCGGTATATAGTGTTCAGTCATCATACGCCATTAGTTGTCATTGTTTGCTGCCATCCTTCTGACAGCCCCTCCGTTTCTTTTTCCCTTTTGTTCTGGAGCTTGCTCCAGCCATCGGGATTCGTTTTTTCGTGCAGGAGAAAGACTGAGGAAAGGTGAACCAAAGGCAAGGAATTTGGGTCTTTTGTGGAATGCCCTGTTTTGAGTAAAAACAGTGGAAGGCTGCCGCAAAAGAACATCAAATAGTGCAACGGTACTTGCCATGTTCACCCCTCAGTAACTTTGCAGAGAAACAAACGAGAATCCGATGTTGCTGGCAGGAACCTCATTGAACCAAATAGTGATATCATTAAGACAGCCCCACATGCGTGAGGCTGAATAATTGGTACTTATTAGTCCCTGTCCGTTAAGTTTACGTTCATCAGAATCAATGATGTTTAGGCTAATGAATTGAGCAGGACCCGGTATCAGAGAGGGGAGTCAACAACTCTCCGCCCGCTCCCATGCTACCAATCCTTTTTCTTCATAAAAACCAAAGAAGGCATGAGGGGGTAGTTTCCTTTGTCCTTTTCTTTGTAGCATTGGATGCCTTTTATATCCTCTTCATGTTCCTCAGCCATGATATGAATCCGTTCCACATAGTCCTGCCATAATTCATCGAGCTGCATGGCAGTGATGTCATCCAGAATCATTCCGGAATGGCCTTCCTCCCAGTTGAAACTGGGAATCGCATTGCCCAGTTCTTCTGTTGTCAGCAAGAACGGTGACTTGTCGGGGTGAATCATGTGGCTCAGGCTCATTCTTATATAATACACCTTACGGCCCTTTCCGCTCCAGTCTTCATCCGAGTATGGAGCGCCGATGATGGTTCCACGCATCACCACGCCGTGCTTTCCCTCACCAGTTCGTATCATAAAGAACCTATCGCCGATATGTGCTTTCTGATAGTCCCAGATGCTCCAGTCATAGTAGAAGCCATCCACCTCGAAATCATCCATCGCTTCCTCAAACTCGCACAGCTTGTAGTTGCTGATGTCAGTGTTCCATCGCATGATGAAGGTCTTGCGGAAATGCTCCTTGACAACGCCCTCGGCTTTGTCAAACAGTTCGCGCCACCGCTCTTCATCCATCTTGTCGAGAAAAGCCTGGGATGCATCCACTCTCCTGGACTCACTTTGACCGTCCAACAGCTGGCAGAAATCCTCGAACCTCACCATCTTGCAGGTGTTCTTCCTCATCATCCCCACATACTGGCAAGCACCGATGAAGACATCATCCGAATTGTCCACCACCCTGATAGAACTGAGTTCTTCATCATCCGTGATGTGGCGTTTTTCCTCTGCCACAACATTTCTTTCGGAATCGGTCCACTGCAAGAAGACAAAATCCCTGAAAGCGGCCGATGCGCCGTCTACGTCCTCAACATCGTTCTGATAGGATGAGGGATCGAGATAAAAGTCTCTGTTCACTCCTGCTAGCACCGTTCTCTCTCCTTTTTTGATGATGTCGGCCATATTCTTGAGCCTAAGGCTCCATTGTTCCTCCGCATCACAGTCGCTCAGTTTTACGGATTTCTCATTCTCATCCATGATTCTTGCCATGCGATGCACTTTCATTACGGCATTCAGGAAAGCATAACATAGCCGGACATCCATCTCTGAAGCAAGCCAGGGCAACTCGACAACAACAGTCTCACCTATTCGCAGTTTGACGTTAACGCCTTGTGTTGAACCATTCTCAGCCATCAAGGTGATACATTCCCAGTACATATCCGTAGGGGTATTATACCACTCCGATACTTCCAAGTCATGGCCAAGGACTTTGAATATCTTCCTTGTCCACTCAATGACCTTATCTTCATTGAACTTACGGATTCCTTTGATTGTGTATTTCTGAATCATCTTTTATGTTGTTTTGATTTTTTCAGAGAAAGAATCGGCCCCGGCTGACCGATTCTGATACAACAGGGAGGTTTCAGCTTGAAGTTATCGCGCCGCCTCGACGACTCTTCCCCTGAGGGGAGATTCAAGTCTCCTTAAGCCTTGGTTGTGGCTGTTCAGTTATCCCATTGGGTCACATCCCCCATTTCTGGGTCGCCATGGTGTGGTCCTCTACGTGAGAGGACTACACCCTTGTTCAGAAGGTCGCCCCAAAGAACTCCCAAGGCACTGCAAAAGTATTGTCATGCTGTCCCAAATCGCGGCACAAGCGAGAGAAAAATGACGAAAAACTTATTTTCTTTTCAATTTTTACGCTTGTCCGTTTCAGACAGATTTGTTCAATCTTTATCTATCAGATATTTCACATACTTATCAATAATGGTGGATGAAACCTCGTCTGGATGGATGAAATGAGATCCATACGGTGACCTGTCTTCATCCTCAAACATCTTCATGAAAGATTCCCTTTCATAATCCTTTAAGGGATAGATCCAGTTATTGCGAATCCACATTCCCAACGTGAAATGGTAGTTGATGGTATCTTCGCAATTTTTCAGTTCGTTCTTGTCCTCTTCGCTGAGCATCGCATCAAGCAGGGCAAAGCACTCTTCCTTTGTTTGGGGTCTTCTATTGTCCATAACCTATTTAATTTGAATAAAACGTCTTGTACTGTTCTCATCTGACAAGAATTCCTCTATCAGTTCGGACGAAACCTTGTTGACAAAGATATTCTTTATTTCCGGGTCATTGTTTTCCCACATCGTACCACATTCCTCATTGTATGCATACCAAGACCAATCGTCAATGAAGTCATCATTTTCTCTTGCAGACAATGCGAAATCCAATATCTTCTGATAGATGCACCTGACGAATTCTTTTGTCTCACATAAGGCATCAGCAACCACTTTTCCTTTGTGACCATCATAGACATAGAAAAGTCCATATAATTCTTGAGGATTGGGGGTCATCTGATCATCCGTCTGTATAAAAAGGGGCTCAAAATATAAGAGGAAATTGTAGCACTCATTGTAGATGTTTATGCCTGTCGGATTAAAGTCGAAGATATGGGATACTATGTTTTCCAACCATTCTTTGATGTCCACAAATGGCTCATAAACATACGATGTGTCAATCACCACTTTTTCTTCTCCATTGACATAAAAATGCATGTCAATCCAGCCACAGTCAGGATAGTCCAGCTGAAGGTCAATCCTATCAGCCCTTTCCGGCATATTGACAGCGTACTTTTCAAAGAGCATGCTTCTTTCATGCAGCCAATGGTTTCTTATGGTCATATTCCTATCTGTTTGTTCCATGTCTGGTTTTGCTTTTTAGATTTGATGCAAAAGTAAAACAGAGCTGTTCCAAACCATGGGACAGGCTCAAACAAAAAAAGGAATTGTTTGTCAGATTGGTAGATTTTTTTTAATTTTGCAACACGATTTAGCATCAAGAGTGATTAAATTCACACCAACCGAGCTTTCGTTATGCCACGGTGGTAAGAAGATGCG
>JAEEGK010019092.1_pt1 | contig 14747 bp, 8 predicted proteins | sample 8958771 | NCBI WGS metagenome assembly JAEEGK01 (sample SAMN16246547, study PRJNA631951) | gut metagenome | biome: gut microbiome; feature: rumen; material: SC-attached | host: Bos | place: Iran: Karaj | collected 2018-10 | reverse complement strand
TATAAAATAATATAATATTAGTGTGTATAATTTTACATTATTTTAGTATATTTTTTAAAATTCCAAATTTTATTATTTATTATCTCCAATATTAGATTATTTTAAAAGAACAATATATTTTAAAAATACAATTAAAAATTTTATTATTTTTTTTAAATATATAAAAAATTAACTATATTCAATAAAAACAGTAATCTAAATTATTAATAAAATAAAAAAATGGGAAATGAAAATGAAACAAATTACAAAGATGATCCATATATTCAACAAAGTCAATTAAATAACACTCAAATAAACAATTTATATATTGCAAACTCAGCAATACCATTTTCAAATTTACAAGATAATGATGATGGAATAAAAGCAAAAACATTAATAAGTCAGCAAAAAACGGTACAAACACAAGCATATAAAAATCCAATTTTATTAGATAAGAATTCAATATCTTTAGAAAAAGATCCATTTAATAAAAATAATTATTATATAACTTTTTTATACACTGCTGAAAGATTAATAAATGCAAATTTTTATTTTAATGCATCATTTAATCCAAAAGCACAAAATCAAATATATTATACTCCAACAAATGCTTTTATAAATTATAAATTAAATGCCACTCTTCAACCAGGAAAAAATGTAAAATGTGAAGAAAAAAATATAACAATTGATATGGATTACTTTATGAATAATCGAATAATTCAACAAAATTTAACTGATATTATTATTGAATTATATGCTTTTGATATAAATGGAAATTGTCTTGAATTTATACTTTCAACTTTTTGTAAAATATACAATCAAAATAATGAATTTAAAATTAAACCATTGTATCAAAAATGTAAAGTTTATCAAACTGATTGGTATGATATGGAAGATATTTTTGGTTTAACTACAGAAGATGAAATTTGTGAAATTTGTTGTACTAATAAAAAAGATACATTCTTTTTACCTTGTAGACACTCTTATGCTTGTAGAGAATGTGCAATGATGTTAAGAATTAGAGGAAATGGTTGTCCTATTTGTAGACAACGTAAATATATTTTTTTTTAATTTTTATTTTAGCTATTAAAGAAAGTGTTGTAATGGAACAAACTGATAATCAAAGTGGGAATAATGATAATAATAATAATAATAATCAAATTGAATTTGTTAATAATAATAATATTAACAATAATAATAATTGAAAGTAAAAAATATTATTATTTTAGTTTTGTGATAAATAATTATAATCAATTTACAATTTTTATTAAATTTGAATATTAATTTTAATTATCTCTATCATCAAATTTAAATAAAAACTAATTTTCATTTGTTTTTGATTATAATAAAATATTTTAATATTATTTAAATATATTTTTTCCCATCATTATAACATCTACTTCTATGATAATTAAAATTTTTAAAATTATTAAAACTTTTTCTTTTAGCAACATAATAATAATCTTGACAATCATTACCATATAAATGACATAAATAATCAATCATACTATTTAAAATATCATTTTCAGCATCAATATCATGATATCCATCAACAACAATCCAAGGAACATAATTATGATTTTTAGTCTTAGTTGCCATAATATGTTGATAATAATTTCCAATATCACTTTTTGTGCAATCAAGAATTAATTTTTTTTCCTCATCTCTATCTTTCATACATAAATCAAGAGTTTTATCAAAATCTTTATCATTTTTAAGAATATTTTTATCTAAACAAATTATTAATTCATAACTTTTGATTTTACCTAATAAATTAATTGCACATGTTTCTATTAAATTACCATAACATTCTTTTTCTTTATGTTGACATTCAAATTCATATTTTTTTGTTTCATTATTATAAAATTCTCTAGCATTACCAAAAGGAATAAAATTTACTTCTGCTAAAGGAACATTAAATTTATAATATGGTTCAAAAGATTTTTCTACAAAATCTATACAATCTGGACATAAACTTTCTGTGTAAATATCTATTTTTGTTTGTGGTCTTTTTGATATTATTGATATTAGTAAAAGAATATAAATGTAAGATTTCATATTTTTTGTTTTTTTTAATAATTTTATTTTAAATATTAAAATTTGTTTATTTTTTTTTTGAATATAAAAAAAAAAATTATTATTTATTTACTTAATTTTTAGATTTTTTAGTTTTTTTCTTTGTTGAAATTTCTTCTTCTTCTTCTTCTTCATGTTTCCTTTTTATCTTTTGTAATTCATGTAAATTTTTTCTATTTTTCTTTTCAATTTCATTTGAAATAAGAGTATTTCTCATTTGTGAAAAAATCAATTTAGCTTTTTTTTCATTATAAACAGTATTATCATTATTTGTATTATCTAAAATATCAATTCTTGAATTACTAACACCATTAATTTTTTCTAATTTAAACTTTTCATTAGGTGCATTAATATAACAAATTAATTTAAATTCTTTTCTCTCATTTTCCAAAACATCACCATCTTTACAACAGCAAGAAATAATATAAGTTCCACTTTTAATCATCATTTTAACAGAATTATCTTTATGTTGTCTCACTGGTGAAGTATAAATAATATTTTTAACATCATTATAATTTAAAATAGCAGCTTTAGTTTTAATTTCAATAATTATTAAACAAGAACTAGCAATATAATTTTTAAAAGGGAATTTTTCAGTTGAAAATCTTGCATCAGGTTGATTTAAATTAAAATAAACTTCAGTATCTTCTTCTAAAAATAAATAATATTGTGGATTTTTTGCCCATGATAATACATTATTTTCTGTATTAAATATTGGAATTCCACCACATGAATCTTTATTTCTATCCCAACAATCTTCAAAATAAAAACCTGTATATGATGTTGGGAAATGATAATTTAAAAATACTTTTGTAAATATTTTTATAAAATCTACATATGCTATTATAAAATAATTATTATTCCTTCTTTTTGTATTTATTACATATTCTTCATATAATTTTTTAGATTCTTCTTGAGAATTTAATATTTTTTTATATTCGTTTTGTATTTTGTATCTTTTTAAATTTCCACCACAATTTGTACACATTATTAAAAATCGATTATCTAAATCATCCTTTGTTCTTAAAGTTTTTGAATGTTTTAATTGGTTGCTTAAACTATTTAATGTTAAAATTTCATTTGATTTATTAGTTTTATTTTTAGCAATTTTTTCTTTTTCAACTTCAAAAACTTTTATAATAGTATAACCAACATTTGTATATAAACCACTTTTTTTTCCTTCATATGTAATTTCATTCATTCCTTTATTATTTGGATCATCTATAATTGCACATACTAAAAAATTATTTTTCCCAGGAGCTAAAATATTATTACTTAAATTTAATTTTTTTCCATTTTTAACAGAATTTAAATTCATTTTAGCATCTAATAAATCAGAACTATAATCCATTAATTCTTTCCAAACTATATCATGTTTTGAAAAAAATTCATTATCAGTTAAAATATATCTTTGAGAAACTAATCCAGTTAAATCTTTAATACCATCTTCCATAAAACCAAAATTTAGTCTTTCATAGCAACCAAATAATTTAGCATAAGCTTTTTCAATTAAAGATGCATAAAATTCTTCATATTTTTTACATTTAGTAAAAATTAATTGATTAGTATTTTTATTAACAGGTAATCTATCATCAATAATAACATAAATAGGTTTCATATCTTTAAAAAATTTAAAACAGAAAATACCTTTTTTTTTAAAAGTATGAAAAATAGGAGGATAAACACCATAACAAATCATTTTCATTTCATCTTCATGAATTACTCCATCATCTAAAATAGCAGGATTAAATTCTCCCATTAACATATAATTTTTAGATAAAACAACACTTAAAGCACTCATAAACCATTGATCACCTAAATCACCTTGAATTATACTAGTTGGTTCAGGAATAAATTTTTGATTATTATTATTATTATTATTATTATTATTATTTGTCATATTTGTTTTACTTAATTTACTTTTTGTTATATTTGGTAATGTATTATTATTAATTGTACTATTTGGTAATCCATTTTCTATTATAAAATCTAAATTTATACTTAATTCACTTGGTCTTTTCCATGAAACAGTATCATTTGTATAATTTATTTTTGAACTAAATTTATTTTCTATTGTATATATTGATTCAATACATTTTTCATCTCCTCCGAAATCAGGATCTTCAAATAAATTAAATCCTTCTAAACTTTTATATATTTCTTCACATTTTTTTAATGCTGCATCTTCACTTGTTAATATTGTTTTAACTTGAATTCCTGTATATGGTCTTGTGAAAAAATCACTTTCTTTATAATTATAATCTTGAAATATTGGTTGATCATCATTTTCAAATATTTTTTCCATTAATTTATTAAATCCATATATTTGTTGTGCATTTGATAAATGGTTTGTTTTTTGTGATGGATTTTCTAAAGAAATTTGTTCTATTGTTTGTGCTAATTTTGATTTAAATATTTTCATTGTTTTTTCATTTAATTTATTTTTGTTATACATTGTAGTTATTTTATCTTTAAAATCTTGACCAGGCATTTCTGCATTATCACCTTTTATTTCTTCAGATGGAAAAAATGTATAATCACATAAATTACTTAAAAAATTACCACATTGAATCATTCCTTCTTCTTCTTTATTAAAATCAATTTCTGCAAAGTCTTTTAATTTTAATAAATTTTCATTTGAAATTTCCTCATTAATTTCATTTGATAATATTTGACCAAAATCATCTAAATTTAAACAATAATTATCATCACTTTGTTCTGCAAAAGTAATTTCTATTGAATTTGGGAATTTTTCAATTATTTTTCCTTGTAATTTTATTAATATTTTATCAAATTCTGGTAAATCATTTGATTTAAGATGAGTTTTATTAAGTTTATAATTTGATTTTAAATTAATCATATTTAATTGTGTTTCAAATTCTTCGTTTTCTTCATTTTCTTCATTTTCTTCATTTATTTCATCTTCTTTTTCTTTTTCTTCTTTTTCTTTTTCTTCTTTTTCTTTTTCTTCTTTTTCTTTTTCTTCTTTTTCTCTTTGTTCCATTTCTTTTTTTTTTTTTATTTCATCTTCTTTTTCTTTTTTTTTATCTTCTTTTTCTTTCTCTTTTTCTTTTTCTTTTTCTTTTTCTTTCTCTTTTTCTTTTTTTTTTTCTTTTTCATTTTTATTTCTAAATTCAGAAATTATTTCATTTTCTTCAAAATTATTTATGAAATAAAGAAATTCCTCATAATTAATTTTACCATCTTTATTTCTATCTAAATAATTTATAATTTTTATTTTTCCATCATCATTTAAATCTGGAATATTACTATCATTTAATAATTCCATAAATTCATTTCTATCTAAATACTTATTATAATTTTTATCATACTTTTCAAAAAGTAAATCAGGATCTTTTTGACTTTTTAAATAAGAAATAAATTTAGCCAAAGATAATCTTAAAGAAGGAGAAATATAATTATCTTTATCAACTTCTGTTTCAGGTAAAAATTCATTATTTAATTTTAAATAATTTATCATATAAGTTAAAGAAACTTTTAAATCATTTGAATCTGGATTATTTTCATTAGTCCACATCTTTTGAAAGATTATTAAACATTCATAAGTTAATAATTTAAAAATAGATTTACAATATTCTGAAAATTCACTTAAACCTAATGGTTTATTTGGAGAAAGTGAATATTTTTTACAAAAGAAAGATAATGTTTGATCATGTGGAATATTAATTTTAATTTTATCTTTAATGTCTTTTTCATTTACTTTAAATTTTGAAATTTCTTGACATGTATTACATAATAAAAGTAAATCAAATAATAAAGGAACTCTACAAAAATTATCTTTAAATGCTTTTAATTGTTCCATATTCATTCCATAATCATCAATGAATATTTCTCTAATTGTTCTATAATTTATTTTACCAAAATTATTAACATCAGGATTCATTTTTAATTTATCAAAAATTTGTGTGAAATTTTCACCATTATTTTCATATTTTTGAATAGCTTCTCTTATAATATCATGATATTCATTTTCATTTAAAGAAACTGAATCTTCTTCTAATTTGAAATTAGAAGCATCATAATTAATATCAGAAAATGAATTTAAATAATCAATTAAATTTTGAACATAAACCATATTTTCATGTGCTCCTGATTTTTCTTTTAAATAATTAAAAACTAAATTACATAAATCTGAATCATTTAAACATTCTTCAACTTGAAAACAAATTTCAAAAGCTTCTTTTGATAAATATTTATTACTAATTAATCCTTTATAAGTTAAATATTCTTTATAATTTCCCCCAAAGTCATTATTTACTTTACTTGACCAATAACGTAAATGAAGCATATAACAACCTTCATATTTATCATTTGTACAATTATTTTTTATAAATTTATGAAAATCATTATAATAAATTAAACCATTTTTATTTTTATCCATTTTCTTATACATATGTTTTAATAATTCTCTATTAACATCCATTGAATGAGAATATTTTTCCATTATTGCTTCATTTAATTCAATTACACTTATACAAAGTGATGAATCAATTGTTAAATTATGAAATGCATCACATAAAGAGAGATTTGATGCAAATATATTTATTAAATCTGATATGTTTTTACTTGAGAATTTTCCTTTTAAATTATCTGTTCTTGGATCCATTATATAATTTTCATCTATTTTTCCTTGTTCTGTTCTTATTGCATTAACTAATTTAACTAAATGTTGTAAAGTATAACAATTTTTATTTTTAATATTTGATAAATATAAAAAGAAACTTTCGGATTGTTCAGTATTGAATTTTAATACTAAAATAAAATAATTATTATGCATATCTAAATTTACTATATTTTCATTTCCCTTATTTAATTTATTATATTTTTTAAATATTACATCTTTTAAAAATGGTCCTGTTTCAACATGTTTAATATCTAAAAAAGATGCTAAATGTTTTAAAATTAAATCATCACTAAATCTATTAGCTTCTTTTGAGCAATTTTCATATATAAAATCACATAAATTTTTATATGTAATTAAACCCTTTTCATCTTGGTCTATATCCTTTAAAACATTTTTTAAAATAATTTTAGGTATTTTTGGATAAAAAATTTCCATTTGTCTAATTAAATCAAGTATTGCAATTCCTTTATAATTATAAGGAATTGATTCAAAACACATTTTTAAAGGAGAAAATCTTCCATTTTCTAAATAATATAAAAATAATCTTGGTTCAAAATTACTTAAATTAAAATCAACATAAGATGTTAAAACATCAAATAAAGTTTCAGTATCAATAGTACTTAAAATTGCAGTTTTATTTAATTTATCATTAGTAGTATTATCTTTATTATAAGATTTAACTAATTGAAAAGTTGCAATTCCTAAAGCATAATCCATTCCTAAAGGTTTAATAAATAATTCTCTAAATTGACTCATTTTCATATTTTCAGGTAAATTTAAAAATAATTTTAAATTACTAACTAAAACTTCTTTTATTTCAGTTTCTCCAGTCGGAACAAAACCTTTTTGTAATAATTTAACAAAATTTTTCATTTCTTGTTCATAATATTTTTTATCTAAAAGTGAAATTGCATTATATTCTTTTGCATTATCTTTTCTTAAAGAAGACATATAACCAGTATTTAAAACTGGCATTTCTTGAGTATTAAAACCATTATCAAGTAATTCTCTTTCAATCTTTTTTTTTTCATTTATATTTTTATTATATTCTAATTGTCTATTTACAGTATCAATTAAATCACTTTTTGTAATTCTATGTCCAGAAATTAAACTTTGTAAATCATCATACATTTGTTTTGCTACAGGAGGTGCAATATTAAAATTTTTTGTTATTAATTTTGTAAATTCAACAAATGAAATTTCACTATTATCTGATTTTTCATCCTTAAATTCTTTATTAAAAAAATCATCTACACTCATATTTAAACCATATACTATTTTTCTTGTTACTTCTTTCCATCCAATTTTACTTGATTTATATCTTAAATCATTTAATAAAAAATTTATTAAATCTAAATATGAAATATATCCATTTTTATTTGTATCAATTGCATTTACACAATTTGATATTTTATCTTTTGGAATTGTTGGAGAAAATTTTTTTTCTAAAACTATATATAAATCATATGTTGGTGTAAATTCTTCATTATTATATATATCAAAATCTTCTAATAATTCAATTAATGACCATTCACCACTTTCAAATACATCTAATTCTTTTAAAAATTCTACAATATGTTTATTTGATTCATGTTTTGGTTGAAGGAATGTAGGTAAATTATTCATTTTTTGTAAATTTTTCAAAGGAAATGCATTATCATTTGGATTTTCTATATTTGTTCCTATAAAATTATCTTCATTTTCAAATAAATTATTATTAATATTATTTTCTAATAATCTTTTATTATCTTCATTTTTAAAAAAATCTTTATTTGTTCTTAAAGGTAATTTTTTTAAATCAGTTCCATTATTAATCATATAATTCAAAAGTGGATATTCATTATCATTTTTTTTAAGTAATAAAGAAAATTTAGAATCATTTTTACAACTTTCAATTATTCCAATATAATCATCATAACTTAACATTCTATTATGATTATAATCAAATGCATCACTTATATTATTTAATTCAGTTGCACTTATTAATTCTTTTGGTATTAAAACTTTTAATTTCCTTTTTAAATTATCTAAATTTATTTGTTCGTCTTTATTTTCTGGATCTAATTTTGCACTATCAAATGCCATTCTTTCTGAAATGTCTATTTTTTTTAAAAAAGAACAATATTTATTAATCCAAAATAATTGAACATCATTTAATCCATATGGATTATTATTTTCATTTTCATTATTTTGTATATTTCCATCTTTTAAATTATTTTCTGAAATATCATTTATTTTCTTTGCATAAAAACTATTATCATCTCTATATGAATCTATAACAATAACAAAATCTTCAACTCGGATTTTTTGTCTTTTATTTACATCTAATGCTTTAAAAACAGTAATTCCTTCAATATCTTTTAAATTTAATGGTTTAATAATATTTGAATAAAATTCATTTATTGTTAATTCTTGTCCCAATGTTAAATTTTGTCTGAATACAAATTCAATTGTTGATATTTTTTTTTGATACTGTAAATAATCTGCAATATTATAAAAAAGTAATTTTATTGAAAATATTGTCATTCCTAAAATTCTTGCATATGTATTCATTAATTGTGTTAGATTTACTAATCCAGTCTCATCTAATCTTATATTTTGAATTAAGAAAAATAAATCGACTATATTTATATAATATATTAATTTTTAAATTTTTAAAAATATAATCTTACTTTTTGATTGTTGAGGATAAAAATTTTCTATATTTAATTTAAATTTAGAAAATTGACATCTATTTCCAAATTCTTTTTCCATTTGTTCATAAAATGTTGTAATTGGTGTATCTGTTTGATTTAATTCTTGTAAAATTGTTTTTATTCTATTCTCATTATCATTTAATATAACTGCTCCATCAGACATTTTTTTGAGTTTATTTCAATAAATAATTACTATAATATTTAAGAATTAAAAAAAATATTAAAAATTATATAAATTTGAAAATATTTTATTAAATAATTTCTTTAAAATTATATGTTGCTATTCTATAATACAACTAATTATAATTCAATTAAATAAATAAGAATAATATTCATTATTTTATATACAACATTTAAACTCTAATAAATTATTTCAATATTTAAAAAAAAGATATAATATAAAATGAATATAATAATAAAATTATGATTATTACTCCATACTACCTAAAAAAATAAATTCTTTGAAAATAATAACTACTTAAGGAATTATTTATTTTTCCTTAAAGATAATTTATTAATAATATCAAGAATTGAAATATTATATTCGTCTTGATTTTTATTTTCATTTAAATTATCATTTATACTATTTCCACAATCAGAAAAATTTGTATATTTTGATGAATTAGAATTATTATCTTTTAAATCTTCAATATTATGGCAATAATTAATTATAATAATATTCTCATTAAAAAAAGATATATTATTTTTATCTAATTCAAAAATTGTTGGATATTTATTTGGAATTAATTTTGGAATTTTTGGAGCCAGTAATTTATTATTTAATTGATTAGAAATCTCCTTTTCTTTGATTTGTTTATTTGTTTTTTGTCCATTTTTTTTCATCAAATATTTTAAAAAAATTTTAAAAAAATAAATTTTTAATTGTAGATATAAATTAAAAAAATCTTTAAACATAATAATATTATTATTATTATTATAATTATTTATATAAATTTATATATTTTTTTAAATAAATATTTTTCTATTAATATTAATATTATAACTATAAAAAAAAATTATAATTTATTAAATGAATGAATATTCAAATGATAATTTACCAATCCATCTTCTTTCAAGAAAAGAATATATTGATGAATTTTTAAGTAAACGTTTTCATTCTCCTTCTATTAAAAAGATTAAAACAAACTTATATTCCCCAATTGATAGATGCAATTTTTTATATAATTTGAATAAATTAAAACAAAGTCAATTAAATGAACAAATTGAAGAAAGAAAAAAAAAATTAAATGACAAAATATTAAACGAATGTACTTTTACACCAAAAATAAACCAAAGAAAAGTAAATTATGCAAATTCAACATTATCTTCAACAAATTATTCAACAAATAAAAATACTAAAACACCAAATTTAGATGTAATTCAAAGATCAGAAATATGGAATAAAAAAAAAAAGGAACATATAAATTATTTAGGTAAATTAAAAGATAATAAAATAATGAAAGAATGTTATTTTACTCCTGAAATAAATGAGAAAAATTCATTAAATAAAACTCATTTAAAAATAAAAGCAATTAAATTATTAGAAGATCCTGAATCATATAATCAATATGTTAAAAGACTTCAAAAAAAAAGAAATATGGATGAATTATTAAAAAGTCAAAATTCAAATAATGGAATTAATTTTATGAAATTAAAAAAATTTCCTTCTAATTATGATTATAGAAAACATATTTTAAGTGAAAAAATTTTACCTAAAAGTCAAAGTAATAAAATAATGAAAACTTTAAAAATTGATAGTTTAAAAAATGTAGTTAATTATGATGAAATTGATAGAGATAAATATTATGAAGAAATTTATTTAAAAAATAATTCTAATACAAATTTTAGTAATTATTATAGTAAAATTAATACAGAATATGATAATTTGGAAAATAAAGAAAGTTCGAACAATGAAAATGAAAAAAGTATTTTATTTAATAATCCTATTGATTATAGTCAAGCTAAAAAAATTTTACACAATGAACTTTTCTCATTTCCAATATTAAATGAAGATGAATAATAATTTATTTTATAAAAAAAAATATAAGAGTGAGTATGTATATAATTTAAATTAAGAATTTTTTTTGAAAGATTATAATTAAAAAAATTAGATAATAAAAGTTCTTTAATATTATTTAAATAAATTTTTTATATTTGAAGTTCGACTAGCTAATAAGATATTATTTATCTCATTAGTTAATTAACCTTCATATATTAATTTTGAACTTGCTATTATGTAAAAATTCATTAAAAAAAATAATTACCTAGCGACAAGTTCATTAATAAAAAACTTATAATTTCATTTTGATAATAAAAATAAAATTTATTTATGGTATAAATTTAAATACAAAAATAAAGTAATTAAAATAAATTTTATTTTCAAAAACATAATTAATATATTATCATATTTAAATAAAAAAAAAGAAAAACAATTATTTTTTAAAAATAATAGAATTTTTAATATTATTATCAAATTCTTCTTGATTCAATTTAACTTTATTACAATCAATTCTCATAATAAACTCAGCAGCAAATTCCATTTGTCCTAATAAAAATCCATTAATTCCTTTAACTTGATTAGGTCCAAGGAAGCATTTAATATAATTAATATTAGAAAAAAATCTTTTAGGTCTTGCTTTAATAATAATATATTGAAAAATAGGACTTAAATCATCAGCACCTGCGTCACTACTTTTTCCAGTAGAAAATTTTATAGTATTATTTATAGTATTATGTGCATCTGCAATATATTTTAATTTTTCATAAACTGATTTTCCAGTATCAATTTTACTAACACATTCTTCTGCATATTTTAATTCATTTACATATACTTTTTTTATATCTAATTGTTCTGGTTTTATCCAAGATAATTTACATGTTGTTTCATAAAATTCATCATCCTTTTTTAATGATTGTTTTGGAAAAACTGATTTATATATTTTTTTTAATATATGATTTTGTATTCCTTCTCTTATAAAATTTCTCTCTTCTTCATTATCTTTTATAAATAAATCTGATTTATTAATTGATTGAGTTATTATATCTAAGAAATCATTAAATGTTTGATAAATTTTATTTTTTTGAATACCTGTTTCAATATCTTCTTTTATTTTTATTAATGTATCTGGACAACTTAAATTTTTTTTTAAAGGTTTTTCACTAAATAATTGAATGAAATCATCAATACTTGTAATATCATAACTATTAGATGTTTTTAATTTATGTGTTAATTCTTTTTTAACAATAAAAATAGGGGGAGAATCATCATTATCATCATTTTTGTTTTTAATTTTTTTATTATTTTGTTGTATTTGTTGAGATTGATTTATAAAAACAGCTTCTATTTTTTTGTTAATAAATTTTTCCATTTTCATAAATCTTTCTATTAATTTTATTTTATTAACATCTTTTTTTGCTTTTTCGATTTTTTTCTCTGAACATCTTTGATTTAAACCAAAACGAGTATTAAATATTGAAATAAATTCTCTTAATTTATTTAATGCATTATTTTCTTCATTAAATATTAAATTATATAATTTTTCAAAATCATTTTTTTGGAATTCATTATCTATCATATTAACATTATTTGATATATATTGACTATACCAACTTAAAGGAATTCCATTATATAATTCTGCTTCTTCATTATCTCCATAATCATCTAATGTATATTTTAAAGCAGAAAAAAAATTTTTTGTGCTATCTGCAATGTTTAAATATGGATAATCTTTATTATTTAATAAATTTAATCCTATTAAAACATTTTTAATACATATTTTTACTTTATTTAATATGAAATTTAATTCTCCTTCTTCATTTTCATCATTTTTCTCTTTTATATTTTCATTTTCTTCTTTTAAAATTGAATATTTTGGATTTATATATTCTTTAAAAATTACAAAAAAATTTCTTTCTTTATTATTTATAACTTCTTGTTCTAATTTATATTCTTCACCTAAAATTCTATCCATTGTTCTATTAAAAAAATCAAATTTAGGAAGATTTTGAAATTCATTTAATTTATTTTTTAAAATAGAAATTAAAAATAAAATATCTTCAATACTAAAACATATACATTGAATATTAAAAATTTCATCATTATTTTCTTTAAAATAATTATAAGATTCAGTAATAGTTTGATTGTTATTTTCATTTTTATCTTCTTTTTTATCATTATTATTTATATTTTGAAAAAAATTAAACTTCGCTTTTTCTCCATTATAAGTTTTCTTTTTTTGAATAATATACTCTTTAATATTAGAAACATTAATTTTTTCCATATGTTTTTGTAATAAAACATTTAAAACTTTTGGTAATTGAACATCAATTAAATTATCATAAAATTTATTAATAAGTGGAATAACTTCAATAATATAATGATTAAATATAGTAAAATCTGTTTCTAAATTAGCTTCAAAAAAAATTCCTCTATTTATTTTAGTTAAAACTTTTGCAATTTCAATTAAACAATCTCTTGTTTCTCTTGATAAAATTGTAGAAGTAATTATTGCATTTATATCACTATTAATTAAAATTGGTAAAATACATTTTCCAAATATAAATTCTCCAATAAAAGCATTTCTTTCATATTTACTTATTTTAGGAAATTTTTTGTCAATTAACATATAAATTATTTTACAAATACATCTTAATGGATAAGGAATTGTTGCTATTTTATCTATTAATGATTGAATAATACAATCAATATATTTTTGAATACGTAAAAAATTTTCTTTATATCTATTAAATGTTTCTGTTCTATTTTCAGAAATATTTTTTAAACTTTGAATAAATTTTTTATTTGTAAAAACATCTTTGTCTTTATTCATTTTTTCTAATTGACGATTATATAATTCATTTAAATTTGAATCTTTTTCAATTTGAATTCTATCAATTAATTCATCTTGTGTTAATTCTTTTGAATAATCATTATTATATTTAATTCCATTATTTAAATTGTTTTCATTTTGATTATTTTCATCTTCATTTTTATCTTCATTTACATATAATTTAGAATGAAAATGAATTTTACAATGAGGTATATTTTTTGTTAACATTTTTTCAGTTATATCATTATTATTATCTTTTTTATTATTATTTTTATCAGAAAATTTTTCAACATGTTCTTTTATTTTTCCTAAATTTAAATTTAAACATCCTTCATTTTCATTTTCAATTGATAAAATTAAAGAACCTAAAGTCATAGAAAGATAATTTTTTAATTCTTGTTTTTTAGTATAACTTTTTAAAAAAATTCCTATAATTGTATTTTCTAAAAATGAAGAACAAGATGCTAAATTCATTGAAGAAATTTCTTTTTCTAATAATAAATAAACTAAAATTAATAATTA
>JAEEGK010019087.1_pt1 | contig 14749 bp, 14 predicted proteins | sample 8958771 | NCBI WGS metagenome assembly JAEEGK01 (sample SAMN16246547, study PRJNA631951) | gut metagenome | biome: gut microbiome; feature: rumen; material: SC-attached | host: Bos | place: Iran: Karaj | collected 2018-10 | reverse complement strand
TAAATGATTATTTTTAAAGCAAAAATTAATAATATAAAATTAATTTTAGTTTATGGAGATTATTTATTTATATAAACCAATTATTAAGTGTATAAAATAGAAAAATTTAGTGAATTAATGGAATAAATATTAATAAAAAGAAGAGTTATATTATGGTATTAAAAGATGAAGATAATAATAAAATAGAGGACCTTTTATAAAACAGTATAAATAACAATAAGATATAATTAAAATTAATCATCATATATTTATGATTGATAAAAAATAAAAATTAACTGAACATTTACAAGAAATTGTTTTTTAAATAAAAAATATGTTAAATCGATTATGTTAATATTTGGATATTTTCATAAATCTAGATTATTAAATGTTTTAACAGCATTAATAGCTCAAAAATCATGGGAATGAATAAAGTAATGTTAACTATATAATTCAATTATTAAAATATGAAAACAAAGGGAAAAATTCTAATTGGAAAAAGGTAAAAAAAATAATATTTTATTATTTTTTCTGTAACAAATATGAAAACATACAAAAATATATTATTACAAAGGATTTAAAAATTATAAAGCTCCTATATATTATTATTTTCCTAAATATATAATTAATTTAAAATTTCATTATTTATAATTAATCTATATTTTTAAAACCTTAAAAATTAATTAATTATAAAAATACTCTATGACCAAAAATTTAATTGACTATCAAAAAAATAATCTGTTTTCTAATTATAAAATAAACAAAATATTAATTTCTTTTAAATTTATGTTAAAAAAGAATAAAAAATATAATAATAATTAAAATGGATTATGGAAGAATGATAAAATTATTACTTCCAACAAACAAATTTATAAAAATTCAAATATCAGGAGATGAAAATGAATTAAAAGATTTATTATCAACAGTAATAGATTCAACTCCTTCTCAAATAAAAGGAATAAAGGATTCAGAAGGAAATTATTATACTCTTTCATCCGCAATTAGAAGTTCTCATCTTCTTCAACCAAACGATCATATATATTATGAGTTAATTTTAGGAAAACCTATAGAAAAACAAAATGAACAACAAAAATTTATTAGTTTATCAATGAATGATAAAAATTTGAAAAATAATATTATTCTAAATACTTCACCTAAAGTCGGTAATTATTATGCGAATTATTTTATAGGTGGAAATAATAATAATCAACCATATTATAATAGTCAATTAAATTACTTTTTCAGAAAAAGGGGTTTATCCTTTGATAAAATAAGAGAAATTTCTCAACAAGAAATTCAATTATTTAGTGCTTATTTAGTCCAATTTTTATCTTTAAAATTAATAAATGATGACATGTTATTTGAATTAAATAAAATGATGAGTGAAAATAATATAAATTTATATCGAGAATTTAATTTATTTAAATTAGGAAAAATAAGCCAAGAAAAATTTATAAGAATATTATACACTTTTTATAATGATATAAAAAAAGAAAAAGAAAGAGCAAAAAATGTATTATCCTCATCACAAAAAAATAAAAAAGTAATAAAAGGTTTAACTGATATTGAAGATGAAAATGAATATAGAGATAAAATATATGAAAAAATGAAAGAATATTTTGAAGGAGAAAATTTAAATATAGTTAGATTAACATTAAAATATGAAAATGAAAATATAATGATAGCAATAAAAAAATTTAAAGAAGATGCAAATTTAATAAATTTAATACAATCTTTTCAAAAAGCAATAAGAAGATTTAAAACAAAAACAACTCAAACTCAAAAATTTTTTAATACTTTTACTTCATTAAAAAATAATTATAAACCAATAAATGAAGGAAAAAATTTAGAAAATGAATTTACAAGAAGAGAAGAAAGACATCATAGTTCTCCTCAAGGAACAATTGAAAGTGAAATGAATAATCATAAAAAACTCTTAGAAAAAAAAATTAATGATGAAAATGAGAAAATGATTAAAACTTATCAACCTAAAAAACATTCTAGTAAAAAAACTAATAATAGTATTCAAAAAAATTTAAATCAATGTAATAAACATTTATTTGATTATATAGTACATAATAATAATAATGAATATAATTCTTTTAAAAACATTTATAATCAAAAAAATAAAATAGATAATATAAGTAAAGTACTTAATGAGCATTGTCAAGAATATATTGATAAAGAAATAATAAATTATAGTGAAAAAAATAAGATTCAAATATCTAATTTTCATATTGAAATATTTCATAATTTAATCTCAAAGAATAATTCTGATGTAATGAATATTTATCAAAAATTAAAAAAGCATAAATCAATGGATTTATTTTGTCAAGAAATAATTAATTTAATTCAAAATTTTAAATATTCAAGTACAACAATAAGACATCATCATAAAAATGAAAAAGAAATAATTTTAGATTTTGTTAATAATTTAGACAAAATAAAACTTCAAAAAAAAGAAAAAGAAAAAATAAATACTTTATTAAATTCTAAAAATTCAAAATTAATGAATATTATTAAAGAATATCAAAAAAATAACAATATTCAATTATATGAAAGTAAAATAAAAGATCTTTTAAAGAAAAAAACAACTCATGGTATATTATCTAATTTAAAAATGAAAGATTCTCCAAAAAAAATATTTAAAAATAAATTTATTACACAATATTCTTTAAATAGAAATACTTCTTCAGATAAAGAAGCTGTAAGATTAGAACCCAAATGTTCAAATATAACAATTCAATTAATCCAAGAAAATCCAACAACAAGTTTTGAAAAAGCACTTTTTGAAACTAATAAATTTAATGATAATGAAATATTCTTTTTAAGAAAAAAATTTTCTGAAAAAAATTCTAGAATTTTGTCAATTTATGATCTTTATCAAAATAATTGTGATAAAAATGAATTTCAAGAATCAATTAGACTATTTTTAGATAAAGAATATAAAGAAAATAAAAATATAAATATTAATCAAAATCAAATTAAATTTCCTTTTTTAAATGATGACAAAAATCAAAGTAGAGAAAAATTAAATTGGATAATTAATACAGATAATTATAAATTTAAGAATACTTTAGAAAAACAAAAAGAAATTATCTCACTTTTATATAATGAATTATGTATAGATAAAAATACTTATGATATTATAAACAAAAAAATTGTAAAAGAAGATAAAAATTTAATGAGTGCTTTTGAAGTTTATGCTATTACAAAAGACCATTCTGAATTTATTGAAACTTTAAAATTAATTGCTGAATTAGTAGAAGATTTTAAATCAACTTTTTATCATTTAATTAATATATCCACTTTTAATGTAAATCAAAAAGATAGATTAAAATCTTTATATAAGGATAAGAATAAAATTTTATTTAATATTTTAAAAAATTTTGAAAATGATGAAAAAGTTGAAGTGGCTTTTTCTTCAATGAAAAATTTATTACTTAAGAAAAATCCGTAATGAAGATTAGAATTTTAGATAAAATTTTATATATATTGCACTTTTATTATTATAAGATTAATATATTTGTTTTTATAAATTATTCAAAGAATTAGGTATTAAAACATAAAGACTAATAATTTTCAATTTTATATGCAAATAAGAATGAAAATGAAGGTTGATGTTAATTATATAATAAATGTATTCATATATGTATATATAGTAAAATATTAATGTAATTTATAATTATAAAGTATTATTTCTGAAAATGGTTTTTTAGTAAAAAATTAAATTTTTTTTGGATATCCTATTTTTAATTAAAATAACTTGAAATTTCATTTATTTATTATTTTATTTATATTTAAGGTTTTTGGATAGTGAGATATAAATTAAAATAATATTTTGAAAGAAAAATTATCAATGTTATAAAGGAATAAATGTATTTTCAAAATAAAAAAAAGTTGGATAAATTCAATTGTTAAGTAAATCAATTCAAGAATTAAAAAACTAGGATATTAATAAAAATGATATAAATTAATTAATAGAATATAATTATATGAAAGAATACAATAATATCTGTCTAAAATTTAATATTTCTTTTTTTAAAATTTTAATCAATTAATATTTTTAAAATCATTTTAAATCATAAATTATTGAAATTGTTTATTTTATTATCGAAAAATAATGAAATATATATATAATAAATACATTTATATCAATCAATATTTTTTTCAATTTTTATCAAGAGAATTACTCATAATTTCCAAATAATTAAAATAGAATCCTTTAAAACCTCTTTCTTTATTAATTATATCAAGAATTTCATTTTAATTTTCAATATATATTAATTTTTGGTTTAAAAATTTCAATAGGTTCTATTTTCTTTACATCATTTAAACAAGGAGAAAATTTTTTATTTAAAATTTCTTCTCTTTCTTTAGGATTTTTTATGAGAAATTTATTTATAAAATCATATACTATATTATTTTTATTAATTTTTTTAGGTAAACCACATACAGTAATTCATATCTTTAGTTCTAATATCACTAAAAATATCATTTTTCCTTTTATTTTTAAAATGTTTTTTTCTAAGAATTAATTCATAAATGATAATACCTAAAGAAAAATATTTGAAAAATTATTTTTTCATCTTAAACTTTAGGTGCCTTATGAGAAGGAGTTCCACTTATTTTTTGTGGCATTTAAAAGAATTATTTTCAATTGAAATTCAAAAATCAAATAAATGTAAATAACCTTTTTTCTCTAAAATTAAATTCTCTGATTATAAATCTCTGTGAATAATATTATTTTTTATTTAAACATTATAAATTAATATAATATTTGAAACGATAAATTTAATGCTTTTTTATTAAAAAGAAAATATTGATGAATATGATATCTTAAATCTCCTCCTGAGAAATAATTCAAAATAAGATTTAAATAATTTTTATCCTGAAAAGTATAATATAATTTTGCAATTAAGAGGATAATTTAAGTTTGATAATAAATTTAATTTATTCTTTATTATAGTTATATCCTTCTGATATTTAATATATTTCAACTGTTGATATTTCTTCATTGGGAAAATTAAATTTTTAATTTTTAAATCTATTTCTATTTTCAAAATATAATATTTAAATGTTTAAGTATTTAAATTATTCTTAGTTTTCCTATTCCATCTTGTCCAATTGGACACTTTATTTATAATATAATTAATTGCTTTTCTTTTTTAAAGATTTACAAATTCCAATTTATATATGAATTTAGTTTAGAAAATAATAAAAAAGCAATTTAAATAAAAGCAATTAATTGATATCTAGGCCGAGTAGTAAAGGCGTAAGATTTGAGATCTTAAGGACAACCCATTTAGGTTTGAATCCTGTAGATATCGTATTTTTTTAATTATTTTAAATATTTTATTTACTAAAATTGATTATTTTCTATTTAATTTTTTTTATTTTTTTTGTTTAATTAAAAATCAAAAAAAAAAATAATGAACAAATAAAAAAAATATATAATATCTAAATATTCCGTATAATTATAAAAAAAATGAGCAAATTTGAGAAAGATGTCTTTACCGAATTAAATAAATTTCGTGAGCAACCTCTTTCAATCCAAAAGCAAATTGAATTAGTTCGAAAAGGTTTATCTCGTATAAAATCAACAGACCCATTTTTAAAAGAAATAGATGAATTTATAAATGAACTACAAGGAATGAAACCTCAAAAGAAAATTGCATTAAATCAAATATTATCTAAAATTGCTCAAAATGAGGCAAAAAAATTTTCTTTAGATCCAAACTATAATCAATATAGATCAGGTAGTCAATTAAAAGGAATTTTACCTGATTCAGCATTAAAAGGAAATGTAGCATTAATTGCAGATATAGGAGCAGATGAGGCAATTGAACAAATCCCTAAATTATTATTAAATAAAATAGATAAAAAAAAGATGGGAAAACAAATTTTAACAAATCCTAAATTTACTCAAGTTGGTATAGGTAATGAAGTATTTGATGATGAAAATTATATTGTATTTATATTTGCAGGTGATGATGTAAAGGTAGATCAAAGTTTTTTAAACCCAAATTCAGGAAAAGCAGAAAAAGCAGAAAATGTTAATTTAAGAGCAGCAGCACCAAAAAAAAAAGTAAATAAAGAATATGTGGAAGAAGAAGATTCTGGTTTTTTAAAACAAGCTTTTGATTTACTTGATAAAGATGGTACTCAAACAATTAATATTAATGATGCTATTAATTGTATGAAAAGAATGAAATTTGATGAAACAAATCCTGAATTATATAATTTAATTTCTACTGCGGGAGAAGAAGGTGATGTTGTTTCTTGGGCTCAATTTTCTAGTTATGTTAATAGTGGATTAAAAGATAGAAGAAGTGATGAAGGTTTAAAAACTATTTTTAATTTATTTATTGATAATCCTGAAAATGAAACTATTTCTTTTGAAACTTTTAAAAGAATTTGTAAAGAAATTGGAGAAAATATGAGTGAAGAAGAAATGCAACATATTTTGGAAAATACTACTGAACATGGAAATGAAATCACTTTTAAAGATTTTATTCAATATATGAAAATTAATGATGAGTAAAATTTAGTGTTTTTGTTCTTTTTTATCTTGTTTTTTCTTTATTTACTTTTGGATTATTTTAAGCAAAATTTTTTTGCTTTTAATTTAATTTAAAAACCAAAAATTTTATTTTTTAATGAATTTTTTTTTCTTTTTTTTTTTATTTAATTTCTAAATCTCTTTACTAAACTTTTTTAAATTTTATTAACTTTTTTTTTAATTTATTTAGGGTATACTTCTATGTTTTCATATAATATTATTTTTTAAAAAATATATAAAAAGAGAAGAAGAAATGTTCATAAAACATTGAAAATAGATGTATTTATTCTTTTTTTAACCTTTAATTAAAGGTAATGTAATTATTCTAATAATTGGTCTATTTTCATCAAATGGTTTTTTATTAATTATAATTTATCAACTGAATAACAATATAAGCAATTGTATGAATTCTTTGATTAAGTTTATTTATAATTTTTTTGAAGCTTTTTTTAGAGGGAAAAACTTTTAAATGAATTAAATTTGTTTATTTAATTAATTTAAATTTTAAATGATTATTTATTAAATATATCAAATAAACAAAACGATTATAAATTATGAAAAAAATAATTAAACAAAACTCCAAAAAAATGACCATTGAATATTATTATATAACTAGAAATAATTAAATTTCTTTCTTTTTAAAAATTTCTTTAATAATAAAATTGCAAATATAGTATAATATAAATAATATAAGAATAATTTTTATAAAACAATTAAAAAAAATAAACCAAAAATTGTCTAAATTTAAATTTAAAAAAAAATAATATATATACATGAATTATTAATTAATTAATAATTAATATTGAATGAACCAAATCCCACATCAGCAAATATTTTATCCAAATATATATACCCAAATTCCAAATCATTTTTCTCACGAAAATTTTCTTCAAAATCAAATTCCTCAAAATAATATAATTCCAAGTTTAAATTTTAATATCAATGATCAAAGTAAGTTTATTATTTTTTAAAGAAAAAAATATAATTCTAAAATAATAATAGGAAGGAGACGAAGATCAAAAAATGAACAAGAAGGAAGAATTTATCAATGTGAATGTGGTAAAAGTTATTTAAGTCAACCTGCTTTAAATAATCATAGAAAAAATAAACATCCAGAATTATTAGAAGGAAAGGAAAAAAGAGGAAGAGGAAGACCTAGAAAATATATTAAGAATTTATCTGAAGATTTTGAAATTAATAAATATGATATTTTCTTTGAAGATAATATTAGAAAAAAAAATAATGAAAATAATATTGATGTTAAAAATGCTGCTTATATTGCTTTCAATTGTTTATTTCAAGGAAAATATAAAGATAAATTATTTAAATGTATTAATGATATTAATGAAAATCCTATTTTGAAAAATTTAATTGATAATAATGAAAGTATTATTACAAAAGAAAAGAAATTAAAATGTTGTGATGATATTCTATTTCAATATGTTTATGAATGTCAAAAAAAATGTAATGAAAAATATTTTATTTTTTTATTGAAGTTTATACTATTATTTAGAGAATGTGAAAATTTAAATAAAAATAAAGATAAAGAAAAAGAAAAATTAATTGAAGTTACTTCTGTTTCCAATGCTTCAAGTTTACCAGAATTATGTAATGATTTTTATAGTAAATTTCTTGAAGTTAATAACTTTTTTGATATAGAAGAGGGATATGAAAGAAAAGAAATTATTGAATTAATTCAACATTTTTGTATTTGGTTATTTAAAAATGAATTTACAAAATCTAAGCTTTCTTTAGCATAAAAGATTATTTTTAATTAAATTATTAATTTTAATTTTTTTATCCTAAATAATGTTAAACTAAACAATTATTTCTAATTTATATATAAAAATTTTAAAGTAATTTATTTATTTGATTAATAACAAATCAACTTAAATCATCCATATTTCCTTTTTCAAAAGGTTATTTATTTATTTCATTGATAAAAAAAAATATTTTCAAATTATAAAATTAAAATCTTTATCAATATAATCAGAAGCATAAACACTTAACTTATTATTATTATTAATTTCAATTGTTTTAATATGTGGAATTACATATAACCTTAGAATTTTTGGTTTTTTTTTTGAATATTTTGTTAAGAATTAAAATTATAAAGATTAAAATTATTTGATATTATTAAATTCGGATTTTCACTTTTTATTTTATATTTAATAATTCTTTTACCTGTTTAATTGATTCTATATATGAATAAAAATCAAATCAACTAACAAATCATTTGTATAAAAATTCTCATTATATTCCAGGTAATTTAAAAAAACCATATTAATTTTTTTTAATGTTTTAAAATAAAACTAAAAAATTTATTTAAAATTAACAATAAAAAAAATAATAAACAAAAAATACATAATCCATAAATAAAAATAAATAATAAATAAAAAAATGAAGAATCTTTTCTTATTCATTACATTAGCATTCTTTTCAGTAATATTATCAAAAACTCTTAAAACAGAAACAAAATGTGTAAAATTTCAAAATGATTGTGACTTTACATCATATTGTTGTGAACCATATGTTTGTAAAGATTATAGATGTGCTGTTAAAGGAACAAAAGACAATCAAATTGGATGGGATAAATCTAAAAAAGAAGGAAATAAATGTGATTGGTTCCATCATTGCAAAAAAGGAAGAACTTGCAGAAGTCATAGATGCTATGATAAATAAATATTTTTAAATCTTTTAAACAAAATAAAGAAATTGAAAATTTTTATTTTTAGTTTATTTATAAAGGGTTTTATTTTTTTTTTGAAAAATCATTTTTTCCGTTTTTTAATTTTTAATTTTTAAATATTTTAATCAAATAATTAATAAAGAAATTTATTAAAAAAAAGTCTTTAAATTTTCAATGAAAAAATTAAATAAATATTATTTTCCATTACTTAAGAATTTTGATTAGGAGTAATAATTTGATAAATCCATTGTCTGATATAAGTATCATTAATAAGAATAGTATATTTATCAATAATAAAACTTTCAATTTCAATATCTTCATCATTTTGATAATTTTCAAAAATCTTATTATCAATAAATTGTTTTTGATTTTCCAAACAAAACTTATTATTTAATTCTTGAATAAATATTTCTTTATTATCATTTATATCAGATAAAATTTCAACATTCATTAAACTTATCATATTAACATAAAAGGATATTAATTCAGATAAACTTTCTTTTTTGATTAAATTTTTAGAATTATTTAAATTAATTACAATTGAGTTTTTTAAACCTCCTTGTGTCATTGCAATAGATAAAAAATTTTTTGTTAATTCTGTTTCATTTCCTTTTCCTAAAAATAATAAACTTAAAAAGAATAAACCTTCATTATTTTTTTTTCTTGCTTCATTTAAAGAATTATTAAATAATTTATAAGAAATTTCCTTATAATCTGGGTGAATAAGTAATGCTTCAATAAATAAATCTAATTTTTTTTTATCTATATTACCTGTTCCTTTTTTCTTCGTTCTAATTAAATCTACTATGTCATTTAAACTTTTATTTCTAATTAAAATTCCATTCCAAAACAAATCTAAAATTGATTCTAAAGGAGTTTGATTAACACAACCACATCCCATTTTTAAATTTAATTTTAAATTTAATTGAAATAAATTTAAAATTTTGATAATATTTATCTATTCAATAATTAAATATTTATATTAAATTACTTTTTTATTCTAAATTAATTATATTTTTCCTTTTAAAAGTACAATCATTATACTCACATAAGATTAAAATTCAATTTCTTTCTTTTTAATTAATTTATTTAAAGAATGCATAAATAATACTATTTACAATAAATAAATGTACTTTTAATTGAAAAATTAATGGATTATGTATTTAAATTTTAATATTAAATTAATATCAGAAATTGACAAGTATAAATTAAAATACTTTTATTCTTCTTTTTAAATCAAACAAATTTGATATTTAATATTTAAATTTTCTTTTTTCAACTATATTATGAATTATTGTCTTTCTTTATTTATTATATTTTAACTCACTATTTTATGAGAGTCATATTATTATTATTCTCTATCATTTTGATTATTATGTGAATTCAAGTATTATTTTAATGATATTTTGAAAATATTTTTTGATGTTTTTATCCTTTGAAAAACTTTGAAAAAGAGATTTAATTTATAATTGTTATTTTATATAAAAAGTATCACTTGAATTATATTTTTTTATTGTTTGTTTTTCATATATTGATAATAAGATTTGATTATTAATTTTAAATATAAATATTCATTTTTAACAAAAAATAAATTTTTTCATTGAATAATAATTATAAAATATAAAAAATTAATTATAATGGGTACAAAATATAATCCAATATTTAAATTTAATGAAGAATTAACAGAAGGAATAATAACAAAAAGAAAAGGTCAATTTATTTTTTATGTAAAAATAAAAATAATAATATTTAAAGATATACCATGTTTATGTTCAAAAAGTACAAATAAAAAAAGAATTACAGATTATATTTAGAAGCCATATCTTTAGATAATCAAATTACTAAAAATAAAAAATGGATTATTTAAAAAAAAAAATGATAAAGATAATAAATAATAGAGAACAAAAATTAGGAAATTCAAAAATGGATTTTAAAATAAATAATAATTGTTATATTGAAGTTAAATCTCCTCTTCAACATTTAAATACTGAAATTCCTGATTATATTAAAACAATAAAAAAAGTTTTTTTATATGATGGAAATAGACTAATCAAACATTGTATTGAATTGACTAAAAGTTTAAAAAAAAATGAAAGAGCAATAATGTTAATTACTTTTCAATATGATTCAAGTAAATTTGATGATAAAAGTAAAGCTCCAAGTAAAAATTCAAATAAAATTAAAGATGTTGTCTATAAATTTATTGAATTTGGAGGAGAAATATGACAAGTTAATTTATCTATTGATTCTAAAGGTGTAAAATTTTTGAAAAGTTTTCCTATTGATATTTAAATTTTTATTATTTTTTGATTTATTTAAACATTATAATCATATTGAACAGAATATTTTCTTATTATAAAAAAAACATTTGTTTTAAACAATCAAAAAACTTTAATATGGTTAATATAATATATTAAATATTGGTTTCTTTATTATCTTTTACTTTATTGATAATACATTTTTTCTATTAATGAAATTGATATGATTATTAAAATTTTAAAAATTTAGGTGTTCAAAAATTTTAATTAAACAAATATAAATTAGATTAAATAAATGTTTTGACATTTTTAAATATGATTGCAATCAATATAAGAATTAAATTTTTTTACAAAAAGAATATTCTTATTCAATTAACAATTGATTAAAAATTTTTTAATAAAAATCTTTTGGTTATATAAAAGAAAATATCTATTAAATTGAGAATTTCAATAAAATAAATACTTTTTATTAGAATCCATTAAATTTTCAGAAATAATTCAAATCATACAACTATTTTATCATTTATTTTTAAAATATTACCTTTTGCTATTAATAAATTTTCTGGTTTTACATCTCTATGAATTATTCCATTTGAATGAATATATTCTAAACCATTTATTAATTGATAATAAAAAAAACTTGATTCTTTTTCTGATAATTTTTTCCTTTCTATTATATGAATAAATAATTCTCCAGGTTTACAATATTCCATTATTATATATATTTTTTTTTCTTTTTCTTTTATTTCTTTTGTTTTTATTATGTTCATGAGATAAAATGTTTTTAATATATGAATTTCTCGATTTATTTTTGAGAAATCATAAGATTTTTTTATTTTGGATTTTTCTAATTGTAACTTTTTCTTTTGAATATTTATTTATTCCCAATTTTACTTCACTAAAAGTACGTTTACCTATTGCTCCTTTTAATTCATATTCTGATAAATTATTTGAATTTTTTTCATTTGATGACATCTTCAAATTTGATAAATTAATTATTTTGAAAAAAATAGACAATTAAATTATTGAGAATTTGAATAATTAATTCAAAATTTAATGGGGATTGGGATTGGGTCCAATCCCCAATCTCCATATAAAAAAATTTATTCAATTTATATTTTATCTTTATTAAATATTAAAATTTTTTTATTTTTTTACTCTAATTTTTCAATAATTATTTTTAAGTTATTAACTAATTTTATAAAATTAAAAAAAAAAGAATTAATTTAATAATTATGAATATTTTTCAACCTCTTTATTGGCTAGTTTTTTCTATAATAATAATTAGTTCCTGGATCACTACTATGAACATTATCAGTTTTTTGAATAAAATCGGAAATCCAATTACTTCCATCATATATAGCAATATGTCCATGAGGATGAGTATTAGTTTTATCTTCAACATATATATCACCTTTTTGAGGACTACCTTTAGAAATTTGACTAAATCCTATTTTTAAAAGGATACCATTGGTATGATACATATATGCTGAACTCTGTCTTGTGAAAGAAAATCCAGCCTTTATTAAAGCATTTGCTACATATTTCGCACATTCACCAACGGATTTTGTATTTGCATTGTTTCTTGCATAATCTGCAGCTTTTTTTGCATCTCCCTCCATTTTCTTATCCATTATAAATTTATTCTATAATATTTTAAAGATTATCTATTTTTTGAAAATAATTTTTTTTAAAATATTTTTTAACTATTATAGAAATTTTGATTTAGGATTCTTTTTAATGAAAATAGTTTAAAATAAATTATTAGATAATATTATTAGGAAAAATATTAAACAAATGTCAATTATATTAAATTAATAACTCATTGATAAGTAATAAATGAATTATTCAAAAAATATTTATAATATTTTTAAATGTGAAAATATAATATTAATGAAATTATAAATATAATCCATTTAAAAAGATTTAATAATAAAATATTGATGATAATTTATGAAATATTAATTAAAAAAGAATAAATCTATTCAAATAATATTAAAATATTGGCCAAATCCCAATCTTAATTTATCTATTATTTTTTTATCTTTTTTTTTATCTTAAATATTACCTATTTTTTATATAATTATTATTTTCAAATTAATTAAAAAATATTTTAGTAATATTACTATATATATAACTATATTTGAAAAACATAAAATAAAAATGAGATGTCCTCGTTGTGAATGCCCTGAATTTGTACGCATTGATAGAAATGTTTGGAGATGCCAAAACTGTGGTTATAGACTTACTGGAAGTGGTTACTAAAGATAAATAAAAATCAGTTCAATTTAAACTTTATATTCATTTATTTAGATATTAACTTAATATTTATCAAAAATAATTGAAATAAATTAATGATATCAATTCATATAAACTTTCTTTTTTGATTAAATTTTTAAAGTTATTTAAATTAATTACAATTGAGTTTTTTAAACTTCCTTGTGTCATTGAATAGATAAAAAATTTTTTGTTAATTCTATTTCATTTCCTTTTCCTAAAAATAATAAACTTAAAAAGAATAAACCTTCATTATATTTTTTCTTACTTCATTTAAAGAATTATTAAATAATTTATAAGAAATTTCCTTATATTCTGGGTTAATAAGTAATACTTCAATAAATAAATCTAATTTTTTTTATCTGTTCATTTTTTCTTCGTTCTAATTAAATCTACTATGTCATTTAAACTTTTATTTCTAATTAAAATTCCATTCCAAAACAAATCTAAATTGATTCAAAAGGAGAAATAAATTTAAAATTTTGATAATATTTCTCTATTCAATAATTAAATATTGATTAAATATTTATATTAAATTACTTTTTTATTCTAAATTAATTATATTTTTCCTTTTAAAAGTACAGTCATTATACTTACATAAGATTAAAATTCAATTTCTTTCTTTTTAGTTAATTTATTTAAAGAATGCATATATAATACTATTTACAATAAATAAATGTACTTTTAATTGAAAAATTAATGGATTATGTATTTAAATTTTAATATTAAATTAATATCAGAAATTGACACGAATAAATTAAAAAACTTTTATTCTTCTTTTTAAATCAAACAAATTTGATATTTAATATTAATATTATCTTTTTTCAACTATATTATGAATTATTGTCTTTCTTTATTTATTATATTTTAACTCACTATTTTATGAGAGTCATATTATTATATGTATTAATTTTGATTATTATAAGAATTCAAGTATTATTTTGGAGGTGTTTTGAAAATATTTTTTGATGTTTTTATCCTTTG
>JAEEGK010019086.1_pt1 | contig 14749 bp, 13 predicted proteins | sample 8958771 | NCBI WGS metagenome assembly JAEEGK01 (sample SAMN16246547, study PRJNA631951) | gut metagenome | biome: gut microbiome; feature: rumen; material: SC-attached | host: Bos | place: Iran: Karaj | collected 2018-10 | reverse complement strand
GCTGATGTGGGTCGCCAGCTTGCGGGTGTTCAAACTCTCCAGATACTTCACACGGCCGTACCACTTGCCGTAAGCACTGGAATGCTCATTCTGATTCTGGTACACTTCATAAATAATCTTTGCCATAGTTTTTACTTGTTTTTCATGGTATTAGATTTGCTCGGCCAGCTACATCGGGTGGCCGATTCCCGCTTGTATGTCTCTCATGATTGACAATGACAAGTAAGGTGCAAGGCGAATGCAGAGCCGAATTTGTTCGAACTTTGCTGAGCCGAAGCCCTTACTCGCACCTGAACTTGTTTACAGGTGCAAAGTTACGAAATATATCAATGCAAAACAATAGTTTCCCCCAATTATTTTTGAGAAATTTGAAAATTAATTTTCTTCCAAAAGTAACAAATCCTTACATCCTTGCACACAACCTCCCAACATCACTTTTTTTCTCTCTTCCATAACCTATTTACCTCAAATCCCCTGGCCTTGCGCGCCTGTGCGTTCAATAGTTCAATCCTGCTTGAAGAATAGTTCAATTTATGAGATTGCACCGTCCTCACTCTAATCGAGCGATATGCCTACATTAAAATCCCCAGCTGCCGTTTTCCCGTTTTCCCGTTTTGCCGTTTCTTCAACCGTTTTGCAGATGAGAAAAATTTTACCATATTCTATATTACAATAATATATAATTATAATTATATATTATTGTAAAAGTAGATATCCACAAACTTCCATCAATTCAAAACTACATCACGAAACGGGAAAACGGCACAACGGGAAAACGGGAAACGTTTTTCTTGATATTATTTTGTTTGTTCACAGAAAAGTTGTACCTTTGCATCCAGATATTGCATCAAGAGTGGCACATGTGCCCACCAACCGGCCTATTTCAAGGATCGTTGGCAGCGGTGGTAAAGCGATGCGAGTGAATGTTTAATCCACTAAATATAAACGATTATGGAAATCAGTAAGATTGAGAACAAAGATTATGTGATGCTCCCACGTTTGCAGCATCCAGGTTTGAAACCCATGCACGTTGAGCGCGATGCGTTCAAGGCAGAATTGAAACACGTCGAGGGCCATGGCGACTACTGGCTGATTCATCAGCAATCAAAGCCCCATGTTGTAGCCCACGTGCAACTCCCCAAGACAGAGGCAGAGTTTGATAATATCCTGAGCTTCTGCCTGACACAGAACCACTGGTGCGAGTACATCGAGGAGGATTTGTCTTTCTTATGCGTTATTGCTGGCTACAATGCTGAAGAGTTGACACCAAAGTATCCGGACTTCATCAAAGAGCGAGTTTTAGCCCTCTGCGCTGCCACGAGGTGGTGGTATGAGTATGGAAAAGCCCCCCTTTTATTAAAAGATGTGTAAAAATATGCTATGATGTGAATAATCTCAATAAAATTTCGTATCTTTGCATGCTAGAATATATTGATAAGTTATGCAAGAGAAGTGGAACCAATTCGTATATTATCTGCGCGAAGCTAAGAAGAACGGCGTGGAGGAGCCTGAATATCATTCAACGATAGAGGCTCAGCTACAGTTGTTGGGCTGGATGAGGTATAAGAATGAAATATGCCATAAGCCGAATCTCTCCATCGGCAACAACGGGCATATTCAGCCAGACATCCTTATTCAGAAGGATGACAAGAAGCAGTTCGTTATCGAGGTGAAGCGTCCTTTGCACACGCAGATTGCGAAAGACAGAGATCAGTTGGTTTCCTACATGCGTCAGCTGAAACTGAAAGCAGGCATCTACATTGGAGAGCATATCGAGATATTCTATGACCAGCCTGACAGCGAGAATGCCGTATCTGTGCTGTCGATTCCTTTGGAACTGGATAACAAACGTGGTGCCCGCTTCGTTGAACTGTTCTCAAAAGACCGCTTTAGCAAGGATGCTATCGTTCAGTTCTGCGAGGATCGCATCAAGGAAATGCGCCATCAGGAGAGTCTGAACAAAATCAAAGACCATCTGATTACTGATGCCCAGGGTCAGATAACTGAGGGCATGAAGATGTATCTGATGGAGAAATACGGCAATACGTTCTCTGAAAGCGACATAGTGGGTATGCTCGCATCGCTAAACTTCACGGCAACACCCAAAGACGGACAGCAGCCCGTAGTAGTTGCCACTCCTGTTGCCACCTCTCGGAAAAAGGATTCAGATGCCACACAATCCAAGCAGTCCCACGACAAGACACAGTATTCGATAAATGGCGGCACGTTCCAAAACAAACGTCGTTTTGTTCACCAACTTGTCAAAATGTATGTCGAAGAGCATCCATCTGCCACTTTCGCAGAATTAGAGAAAGCATTCCCTTCAACTTTGCAAGGCTCATACGGAGTAATCCGCACTATAGACTACATTCGCGAAAAGGGAATAGAGGAATACAGGTATCTGATGAAAGATGGTGAACTGCTGCGTAGTTCAGATGGTGTCACCTTTGCTGTTTGCTCCCAATGGGGAATTGGAAATACCCCCAGAGTTGTGGAATTAGCCAAGAAATTAGGCTATGTGATTACAACATCAGGCGAGGCACCTGCACCTGTTGAGCCAAAGAAAGATGGAATGATAGCATGTGCGCTTACACGCAATGCTGATGCCAAAGGATTATTTGACACCACCACTCAGACTCTGGTAGTGCTGAAAGGCAGCAAAATCAATCCTCGCCATCTTGATAAGATTAAGCCAGAAACGAAGCAGAAACGTGATGCGCTGATAGCAGAATTTGCAGAACGCAAAGGCGATGACCTAGTAGTAATCAAAGATGCCTCCTTCAATACGCCAAGTGGTGCTGCTGTTTTCTGTGTTGGAGGCTCTGCTAATGGTTGGAAGGAATGGAGAGACGAAAATAATAATGAACTTGATATTTACAGAAAATAATATATGGCCAATATACTCCAAGACAAGAACCCATTAACTTACATCAGCCTATTCAGTTGTGCTGGTGTAGGCTGTTATGGCTTCAAGATGGAGGGATTCTCTTGTATTGCTTCTGTTGAACTGAACCAGCGCAGACTGAATGTGCAGAAGTTCAACCAGAAGTGTAAGTACAGCTCTGGCTACATTTGTGGCGACATGACTGCCGACTCTACAAAGAATCTTGTTTTTACGGAAATCGACAGATGGAAGCGAAAAGAGAAATTGAAGAAGTTGGATGTCTTGATTGCTACGCCACCCTGTCAGGGTATCAGTGTGCAGAATCATAAGAAGAAAGATGAGATAAACCGCAACAGTCTCGTTGTGGAGTCTGTGGAAATGGTTGACAAGATTCGCCCCAAGGTGTTTGTCTTTGAGAATGTGATGGCATTTGAAAAGACGCTTTGTATCACAAAGGACGAGCGCATTATGCCCATTGGTGAATTTATCCGAGAGGCTCTTGGCGAGAATTACGTTATATCCAGTCGTATTCTCAACTTTATGAACTATGGTTCCAATTCATCCCGTACTCGTACTTTGGTTATAGGTGTTGACAAGGCTTATCGCGAGACAATCACTCCATACGACTTATTCCCTGCATACCAGAAAGAAAAGACCCTTCGTGAAGTCGTTGGTGATTTCCCCGTTTTGGAATGGGGCGAGATCTCAAAGGATGATTTCTATCACGCTTTCCGTACATACGATGTTAGGATGCGTGATTGGATTCACGACTTGAAGGAAGGAGAATCTGCCTTTGATAATGCAGACCCTCTGAAACGTCCTCATAAGTTAGTGGATGGTGAAGTCGTGGAAAACATCAGAAAGAACAGGGATAAATATACACGTCAGAAGTGGGACAGATTCATTCAGTGTGTTCACACTCGAAATGACCAGTTGGCAGCACAAAACACAGTTCACCCAGAACAGGATAGAGTATTCAGTATTCGCGAGTTGATGACGATGATGAATATTCCTGAGACTTTCAATTGGGTAGATAAACCACTGGAGGTGCTGAATGCGATGTCTGATGCTGAGAAGCGTAAGGTCTACAAGGAACACGAAACAAATATCCGTCAGTGTCTTGGCGAAGCTGTTCCTACTATTATCATGCAGCAGATAGCCCATAACATCAAAACGCTATTTGGCAGAAAATTGGTAGGTTCTGCTGAAATCAATAAAATCATTGAGAACCAAAATCTGGTAGAGAGACAAAACCTGCTTGACTTCTTGGACGCTAACCCTTTGGGCTTAGATGTGCCAACATTGATGCGAATTACAGAACTCTGCAATGCGGAGAGAGAGAAGAACGCTGCTTTCTACACTAATAAGTTCTTGGTGAATGACACCGTTGACAAACTCCCTGATTTCACTCAGCCTGAAATCAGGATTATTGAACCGTCAGGCGGAGCAGGAAGTTTTGTTCCTTTCCTCATAAAGAAGTACGCTTATGTGCCTCATGTGATTCTCGATATCGTTGATATTGATCCCAACAGCATAGCCAACTTGAAGTTGCTGCTGAAATACATCGATATTCCTGAAAACTTCACCATCAACTTGATATGTAGCGACTTCTTATACTATGATTCGCCTTACAGGTATGATCTGGCTGTTGGTAATCCTCCCTTCTCAAAGCTGAAGCAAAAGGCAAGAGATATTTCTTTCTGGTTCTTCCAGAATGTAAACCAGGACACCAACGACTTGGCGGAAATGTTCTTGGAGAAGTGCATGTTTATGGCTGACTGCGTAGCATTAATTCTGAATAAGAACATTCTAAGCGGTGAAGAATTCTTCCCAACTCACAACCTCCTGCGAAAGGTAAAGATTGATAGCATCATTGACTTCGGCAGACATGGATTTACAGGTGTTTCTATCGAAACAATCTGCCTGATAGTATATCCCAAGCAGAAACCGGATGAAACAACGGTGTACAACATGAAGTACAACAAGATCTACCATCAGAAGCAAAGCTACATCACTGACAAGAAGTACCCATACTTCATCATCTATCGTGATGCTGACTTTGACAGGGTAGCAGATAAACTGGACTTCAATGTTTTCACCGTATTCAGAGACCGCCAGATAACGAAGCAGAATTCCACTAAGGAGGATGGCGACAGCAGAATGTGGGTTATAAAGGGGCGCAATATCGATGATGATGCCAAAGGCATTACTCATATTCCTGAGTATGATACCTTCATTGATATCAATGTCGCAAAGGAACTCAATTCCTATATCTATGTGAATGATAGTAACGTCTATCTGACACCCAACATGACTTATAACACTCGTGTTATCAAGAATATTCCCAATGTCATTGCTGATGGTTCTGTAGCGGTGTTGATTCCCAGACAGAAAGGAATGGCACTGACAGATTCTCAGATGGCATACTTCTCTTCAGACGAGTACAGAAAGTTCTATATCACAGCAAGGAACCTTTCTACTCAGTCTATCAATGTTGACAAATGTAGTGTTTACTTTTACGGCATATTAAAGAATGACAGCAAATCTATTGGAGCAGTTCCTGAATGCTCATGACTATGATATAAGAAAAAGCCGCAATGGCAGGTGGATAGACCAGAAGTGTACAATGGATGAATTGTGCTTCGTGGCAGACTGTGTTGTAGTTTATCTGCAAGAAGGAGGGCAACAACCATTCCAGTCACCAGACATCTGGCACACTCCGTATGCGATAGAGAATGTTCAGAAGTTATTCAGCAAGCCTGACCCTACGGATAAATCCACAATAGACGAATACAACAAGTTCTTCCGTCAGCCCTTGAAGATGCTGGCTGCAGCTGGTGTGCTTCGCGAGGATGGCAAGAAGAACAACACTATTCAGTTTAGCGTGGAAAATGAGGCAGTATTGGATTACCTTTCACTCAGAGAAAGGAACTGCTTTGATTTCCTCTGTTCTTACATAACCAAGACATTGAAAGATAGTGGCCTTTGGGATGCCTTTGAGTCATTTTTCGATGAACAAACCAAAGAGCAATACAACAACGTGAAAGAAAAGTTCCGCCAGTTCTGTTGGGATTATACCCCCATCAATAATCAGGCTGAGCCAAACCGTATTTTCACAAAGGTGCTGAACCCTTTGGCTGTACTCTACAAAAAGAAGGGAACTGTTGGTGGTGCTCTCTCCAAAAAGATTATCACGTTGGAAGACATCAAGTATAACCGCACTAACTTCCGCGATAAAGACAAAGACAAGAACGTGTCGCGTCAGCAGGCTCTGGTTGCAGACAAAGTTCAAGAGGATATATACGACTACAATGTTGAGAAAGCTAAACGCCGTCTTCGCAAATTCAACGATAAGTTCAACGGAGCTCGTTCTGAAATATTGGATTCTATGGCAATAGGACAGCAGGCAACCCATATGCACCACATATTCCCTAAGCATGAGTTCCCTGTTATCGCGGACTATGTAGAGAATTTGATTGCATTGACAGCAGGCCAGCATTTACAAAAGGCTCATCCTGCAGGCAATACTCAGGTAATTGACAGAGACTATCAATACATCTGCCTTATCAGTAAGACAGAAAGCATCCGCAAGAATCTCGTTGATGGTATTGGTGAACCGCTTTATGATTTCTTCCTCTTCATGTTTGTTCTTGACACAGGTCTTCGTACTGATTACTTCGAGGCATTACCTGAGAATGATTTTGCTCAAGTGGCATCAGGAATAGACATTAACTTCCCCAATAAGTAGTAGAAGACTTGGAAACTAAAGAATGAGGACTGAGAAAAAATTTACTGGTTATTGGAATTTTAATAGTGATACACCTACCATTGCCGGCACTCTATTTGTCGGCAATGATATTACTATAGAGATAGTTGAATTTAATGATAAAAGTTATTATACTCATTTGACAATTGACGGTCTAAAGGGGGTAGCGTTGGATGAGAAGAATGAAACATTTTTCTTCGAGTTATATGATTTGAGCTTTCTTCAGTCACATATTAGCAATATGGGTGTTCAATCATACACTTTTTCAGTGTCTTATTTGGTGTTTTCAAAAAGTATTTCTTTTCAAAATAGAAATGATAGGATTTTGTCCGTTTCTGAAATAAGTATATGCAACCCTTATCTTAATGGATGGAGTTGCTCTAAATTTGATATACATGATTACGAGTCAACAGGGAAAAGAATAGACTACCATTTTGAACAACCATCTTCATTTGTCTTGTCTGAACTCGATGATTGTTGGGTTTCTGTTTTTATTTCAAATTCTGCAAAGTTGATACCAGAAAAGTATTTTCATAATATATTACAGCCCTTTGTCAACATTAAATTCAATGAACCGACAGAACTCAAAGATAGTTTTCCTATTATTAGTAAAATAGAGAATCTTCTTAGTTTGTTTATGGACACCCCATTTGTCAATGAGTGTCTTTATTTCAATTTAGGGAACGTAAGGTGTGTATGTATACAGAATATTAAAATCAAGCATTTCAATTTTAGACCTATACCTGATGAGAATGCCAGATTCACGAGTGTAATTCAAGATGTCATGGACAATAACGTTGTTAGACACTGGATAGATTTGTATAAGGAGGAACCACATGCTCTAAGCCTATTCTTTAACACAATCTATAACGAAGAATTATCTGATGAATTACAGATTATCTGCTATGCATCGGTATTGGAAGAACTAACAAAGAGATATTATTCGTCAGATGAATTGATACCGCAGACCAGAAAGAACAAATTAATTCTTCATATTATTGACATCCTAAAGAATGATCAACATCTTAAAGAAGCCAATGATTTAAAAACAGGGTATATAGATAAAGGTGATTATTTTGGAGTTAGATTATTAAATTTACTTCAGATGCATCAGGATATATGGGAGCAAATTGAGATAGAAGAGTTTGCAAAGAAAGCTGCTTTGACGAGGAACTTTTTAGTACATCGCCAAATTTCAGAGAATCAAGAGCCTTATTTGTTTCAACCTAATGAATACCACAAAGTGGCGAAAACACTTAGATACATAATTGCTGGCACGTTGTTAAGAGAGCTTGGCTTTTTATGGAAGGATGATATTATACGTGTTTTGTGCTACATATGGCCCCAACCCTTTAAAGACGAACAATTCACATGGTTGAAACCACCTCAACATGACCAAATGTATTATAATAACGAGTAACAACAAGAACAACAATTAATACCGAGGGCAACTGAGGAATGATCAATTTATAAGTTATGGCATATGTTATACACTTCTTTACGAGCGAGGAAACGAATGAGGTGGGATGCGGACTGAAGTCATCGAAGCTCAACACATCTCAGTTGTCTGATTTTGAGCTTGTCAGAGTGTTGAAAACATCTGTTGGTAATGAAAATTTGCCAGATTCAACATATGTGCTCCCAATCATTGAGCAATGGAAAAAGCCATTTTTGGCTACAATGCAGAAATGGGCAGTTCTATTTCCTAAATTGAATGAAGTTATTTCTCTTGTCTCTAAACTGGAAGAAGGAAGATATTTGGGCATATCATTTAATGAGCCTATTGAATATGTAAACAAGAAAGAAATTTTGTTTAAGATGCAGGAACTTGAGCGAGGTATACCTGCCAAACAGAGATTTGACGAATTCTTGAGTCAAAACGAATCATGGATGCAGATTTATAAGCCTTTTTGTTATGTTCCCAACGAAAGAGTCCGTTTTGGTGTTCAAGAACGAGCTAAACGGATATGTAGGTATTGTGGCAAAAGGATGCCAGAAACGACCTTCAAGAAAGATGCCCACACCATATCAAATAGTCTTGGCAATATATTTTTCTTCACTAATGATGAATGCGATGATTGTAACACAAACTTTGGGGCTGGAATTGAACAGGAATTCATAAAGTTTGTTTCGGTTTACAGAACTCTTGCAGCCCAATATGAAGGTCATCCGTATTTCACGACCCAGACAAGTGCGTTTAGACTTGATGTGGACAAAGAAACAAATAAAATTTGCATTGAAATATTTGACACGTCGAAAGCAAGGATACAATCATCTGAAACCCAAACTGATCTTTATGCAGATGGAGGCTATGTTAATTTCCACAACGTGTACAGAGCTCTTGTGAAATATGTAATAGGGATGTTGCCTGACGAACAATTGCCGTTCTTCAAGGACACTATTAGGTGGCTAAAGGGAGAGATGAACTTGTCAAGGCTGCCCAGAATAAAAGAGACATTTTATACTGAACCAGAGCAACACCCTTTCATAAACATGTTTTTCAGGCATAATGATTCAACAGAATATCCCTATTTAATTGCGGAATTTCATGTTAATCATATAGAGTTCGTTTTTGTTGTTCCAGGCTGCCAGAAAGATAATTTCGAGATTAGGGATAATATTGTAGATGATTTTCTTAAGTTGAGGAAAGACAAAAATAAATGGAGGAATTTGGATATGAACCATCCTCAGCCTATACACATGAATTTTCATGCAAGTTTTCCTCTAAAATAGGACAAAATGAAAGCGCAATAGAAAACGTCATAAGGATTGGGCTATTTTTCCTAAAAACTCTTAATATAGTTCCCGTATCTGCCAGAAGGTGTGGTATTTTTCGTATCTTTGCAGATTAGAATAATTATTTGCAACGATATATGACAAGATTTACAATTTACACATATTTATTCAAACCCATCAATCAGCCGCAGGAACCGGATATGTTCTCGCCTGAAGTGAAGGTGGAGGAGTCGCTAGCGATGAAGCAGGAATTGCTGGGTGAGTTGTTTCTGAAGGAGAGCAAACTGAGGTTTACCAAGAGCCGCAACAATAGCGACAGCGACTATAAACAGTTTGAACACCTGATAGTGGCGCAGCGTGACGGCATCATTGTGATGCGACTGGCGAACACCACGACACAGGTGCACGAGAAGGACTTTAACCGCTGGACGGAGGAGGATAATCCTAGTCTTTTCGTCATTATCGACAATCGCAAGGACAAGCAGATTATTGCCATCGAGAATCGTGCGCAGGCTTTCAGCGAGACGCAGACGGTGGCACACATCATGGAAGAGACGTTCAACCGTCGCCTGTGGAGTAAGCGCTTGCAGGTGCAGATTAATGCGAAGTATCGCACGCGCGAGTTCTGGGATGTGGTGAGCGAGTATGATCAGGGCATTGCCAGCGTGACGTTTAAGTTTCCTTATCCCAACCTTCCTGAGATTTCAGATATGGTGGGCGAATACTATACAGAGCTGGCTCGCCGAACGAATACTGAGCCAAAGACCACCATTACGGCACCCCTTAAGGAGAAAGCCGTGTTGCAGCAGGGCGACCTGATTCTGGAATCGATGATCAAGGCGGCGAGTGCCAGTGGCAAAGTGATTATGATGAGGCCCAAGGGTGCGCGTAAGTGGCGTAAGATTGGTATGGAAACCATTGTGCAGGAGGAACTGTCGGACCAGGCATTGAAGAGCTTGGAGGAGCAGGAACTGATACCTCGCAGATGGCAGGCCATAGTGGATTTCCTCGATAAGATTCAAGTGGTTTACGCATAAGGAGTATGTACGAGCGTTGGGATGCAATACGATGTAGGAAGCGGACGGCCGAGTTGTTGGACGAGCAACTGTTCTGCGACCTGTATGACACGTTGAAGGAGATAACGACGGAGAACAACGAGCCCAGCCCTGCAGAGCTGTGGGATGAGGCTGCTGTACGATGGAAACCGCTGTTGGCAGCCAAGCGTCCTGAGTTGGCTGTAGAGATGCTACAGGAGGAACTGACGGAGAAGTACGGCGAGACGTCGGCATTTCTGGTACTGATGATTCTGATGTATATGCTTGTGGCGATGTTCCGCCCTACGAAGGAAAGTCCGTATCAAGCCTATTGTGCCGCGCTGGCAGGAGCCACACATGGTCATCCGCTATTGGAGCGGCTCTGGATGGGTGTGCGCATGACGGAGGACAAAGAGGAGCAGGTAGGTCATCGTATAGGTGTAGTAACATCGTTGCTGACAGAGATGAAAGCATCAGGCGAAGCCATCGACCTTGACACCATCGAACAATGCGTACTGCGATTCCCTACCATTGATTTGCAACAACGTGCGCTGGAACAGGCAGACAATCTTTTGCGTGGTACAGCATGGAGTCAGCGAAGCGGCGTCGTAGAAAAGAAGATGTATGCTAAGCAGAAGGAGCAGCAAGATAGGCAAGAGCAGAAGCAGGACAAGATGATAGAGGAAGTGGAGAAAGCGGCGAATAAGAAGACTAATGAGTTCATTGTCTATCCTCAGGCTGGAAGTACGGCAAATTTGGGCTGTCAGATGCAGAGTCCTGAGTTTAAGGTGATACCGCCATCAACGGAACAACAGCCAGTATTAGAAAGCAAGAATAATGAGGGTGACGAGATCATTGAATAAATAAGGAAGATAAAGATAATGGACAATAAGGAGAAAGAACAGCAGCAGGCGCCTATCAATGTGTGGGGTGTAGCCAATATTGGTTGCACAATGGAGAATCCTACGTTTCAGACGCTGATGGTATCGCCTGAAGAGCTGAAGGCTCAGGAGGCAGAGATCGTTGAGGAAGAAGAGAAGAAGCCAAAGGCTAAAGGTGGCGGCAGACCTAAGAAGTCGGGCACCAGAATCAGCAAGGCCTTTATATATAACAATAGGGTGGATGGTAGCGTGCGACTACGGATGCTCTGTCAGGGTCTGATGGCTTTGGGATGGCTTGCCGCAGAGACGGATGTGCAGGTGTTTATTGACTTGTTCAGTGGTGGCGAGACGCGACAGCGGCTGATATGGAAGGGCGATGCTAACACGCTTGCAGCTCTATTCAAGAGATTAGTAAACGAACGTGGGTTGGTGACGCTGCCTGACAAGCACTCGCTTTGGGTGATGGTGAGCGGCCATTTCTGGGACAAGAAGCGTGGTCAGGAGTTTGAGTCGGATAAACTAAGAAATACGCATGCGCCTAAGGAGAACGATCAGACGATTGCCTATCTGGTGAGTATTCTTGACCCAGAATTGTCGATGGATGAGGTAAGGGAGATGATACAGAATCAGCGTTAATTCAGTGCGAAATCAGCGGTTACTGAAAAGCTGAAAAATCTTTTTTGAAATATTTGCGACTCCGCAAACGGCTAATAGTCAGGCTGTTTGCGGATTTTTTTGTTTTTTGACTAAAAGGTCAGAGTCAGCGTTAATATGGGTTTTCGCTGACTTGAGATGCAGTGTTATTATAGAAACGTCTCTCGACGAACGAGGACGCAAATAATAACAAATAAAATAATGATTCGTATGACAACAGAAAATGAAATTTGTAAAGTGTTGGAGTGTTTGGCTCCTTGGATTGAGAAGACTGACGGTGAGGAATCAGTAGGTTCTTGGGAAACCACTTTGGCTACCAAGATGATGGTGAAGCTGTTGGAACTTTGGTTGACTCAGGAGAGTCGCGAGCGAATAGAGAAGATGCTCGAATACTATCATCCTCTGGATCGCAGTGGTATGGCGTATGCTCTGGTGGTGTATGTGATGACTGGTACGAAGATGACGTTCAAGAGTGCCGTGGCTAACCAACACTACAAGATCATCTGCAAGATGTTGAAAGAGGATATGCCGCAGCTGATGTTTGCTGGTCACATGAAGTACATGATATGCAAATACGGTAAAAAGAAGTAAGAAGGCATAAAATCGCGATTAAGCAAGAGCAGAGCCAAACTTGTTTGAGCTATGCCGAGCGTGAGCGATTTCAATGCGAAGCATTAACCGAGTCGGAGGATGAGCGAGGAAATGTGTACGTACGAATTGAGCTCAAACTAAAACCCCGCAATTCCGATGCTCATTAATTCGATAAGATTATGCGAGAAATTAGAATTTTCAATCATGAGATGTTCGGAGATATCCGCATCATGACAGATGAGAAGGGTGAGACCTTCTTTGTAGGTAACGACGTGGCGAAAGCCCTGGGCTACAGCGATGCCCGCAAGGCGATTCGCGTTCACGTAGACTCTGACGACAGAGGGGTGGACGAAATGGCTACCCCTGGTGGAATACAAAAGGTGGTGATTATCAACGAGAGTGGTCTGTATGCCTTGGTGCTCTCTTCGAAGTTGCCGCAGGCGAAGGTGTTCAAGCATTGGGTGACGTCAGAGGTGTTGCCTCAGATTCGTAAGACAGGCGGCTATATCCCAACAATGGATGCTAAGGGTCGCAAGCTGTCGGACACGGAGATCATGGCTCTGGCGCTGCAAATCCAGCAGAAGACCATCGAGATGCAGGAACTGCAGATTGAGGACATGGCTCCCAAGGCTGAGTACTGCGACGAGGTGCTGGAGAGCGTGAGTTGCTTCACGACCACGCAGATAGCCAAGGAACTGAACATGACCGTTTACGACCTGACACGCCTGCTGATGGAACGTAAGGTGATGTACAAGCAGTCAGGACAATACCTGCTGTACGCTGACTTCGCCCGTAAGGGTTATGCCAGGAACCGTACGCACTCGTACTACGATATCGAGGGCGAGTTACACACCCGAACCTATTTGGTATGGACGGAACGTGGCCGCAAGATGATACACAGCATGTGTAAGACTGAGGAGATTATGATTCCGTTTCTGCTGAGTGTTGACATTAACGATGAGGAGGAGTAGGCCATGAAAAATTCGATTAAGAGAGAGCAGAGTCAAATAGGTTTGAACTCTGCCGAGCGTGAGAATTTTCGCACATCGTGCAAGAAGTATGTTGAGATTCCGGTGGAGGTGATGGATCGCCTCGTAACGAACAGGTGTGCTGAGGGTTCGCTTCGCAGGGACCCAATGACAGGAAAGATAACGTTCAGGGCCTATCAGCGTCAGCCTCGTGACCGCCACGAACGTGTGGTCTGTCAGTTGGAGAATGGTTGGCTGAAGGAGTCGCCCTTGCGTTACAAGTTCTATAACAGCGTCAGGAAAGACCTTGGCCGCCGCATGGTGAATGTGGTGATGCATCGAGAGCTGAACACAGCGATGGAACAGCTTGAGATCGAAGAGATATTGGATAACGTTTAACTTAATAATTTGAGACATATGGAAACATTAGTGACAATTGTAGCGGTGGGCGCATACGCTGAGCGCCAGTATCAGAAGCAGGACGGCAGCTCTGAATACTTTAAGAGCCGTGGCGTGACAATGAAGCGCGGTGGTGACGTGATCTATGGTGAGATGACTGGGGAACTGGCCTCGAAGAACCGTGACACGCAGTTCCAGCAGGGTATGCCCTACATCGTGAAGGGCTTCTGGAAACATCGCACGTGGGGCGATTCGAACGATCGCCATGAGAACGCTTTCTATATTACTGACCTTCAAACGTTGTAAGTATGGGATTTTGCTATCAGAAGAATTTCAGTAATCCAACGTTGCCTGTAGACGAGGCCCAGTTCTGGGGCCTCGTCAGGGCGACACAATGGAACGAAGCCATTGACAAGTTCCGTGAGACTCATGATGCCGCTCTCAAGCGCAAACTGCCCGCATTTATCTTTCAGGCGACTTTTGACGAAACCACGTCGAAGGCTGGGAAACTGGGACGCTGGCGCAAGCAGGCTGCAACACACTTGACTGGACTTGTGGTGATGGATGTTGACCATATCGAGAACCCTCTGACACTTTATCAAGGATGGGTTGAGAAGGGCCTGGATTGGAAAGCGTTAGGTATTGAACTGATCTATATTACGCCATCAGGCAAGGGCTTGAAAATTGTCTTTAAAGCACGTTTGAATTGGGGTAATCTCATCGACAACCAGCATGCAATGGCGAAGGTCTTAGGCGTGGAGGTTGACGAAAGTTGCAAGGATGCAAGCCGCATGAGCTTCATCTGCAAGGAATCGGATATTTTGTATATTGACAAG
>JAEEGK010019082.1_pt1 | contig 14753 bp, 10 predicted proteins | sample 8958771 | NCBI WGS metagenome assembly JAEEGK01 (sample SAMN16246547, study PRJNA631951) | gut metagenome | biome: gut microbiome; feature: rumen; material: SC-attached | host: Bos | place: Iran: Karaj | collected 2018-10 | reverse complement strand
TCATAGTTAACATTCCAATTTTTTTCATTCCTTTAATATAAAAAATATCATTAATAGCACCATATAAAACTGGAGAGGGTCCACTAACAAAAATAATTTGAGTAAGATTAGCAATTGAATTAGCCATTCCAGTTAATTCAATACCAACAGATAATAAAATAGCACCTTGAATAAAAGTAGTTGCAGAAATATTAAAAATTAAACAAACCATTAAACAAAAACAAAAAGAAAATAAATTATTCATTAAAACAGAAAAAATTCCAAAAATTCCTCCAATTAATTGTAAAAAAAATAAAATTAAAGGAGCATTTTTTGATTCATAACTACCAAAAAAATAATTAATAAAAGATATTAAAAAAATTCCTAATAAAGGACCAATCATACAAACAATTGTATATGAAATAAAAATTAATTTTTGATCTTCTATTTCTAATGCATTTCTCATATAATCTGCACACCAATAATGAACTGCTGTTAATGAACCAGCCATTAATGAATGTATCCAATTTTCAAGTTGGAATGTTTTATTTGTTAATATTAATTTTATTTGAGATAATATTTCCTCAAATGATAAATTTTCATTTATTTGTTCTTGAATTATAAAAGTTGATTGTTTCTTTTTTAATTTTGATAAATGCTCTTTTTCACTATTTTCATTCTTTTCATTTTTTTCATTTTTATGTATTTTTATATTTTTTGATGATATTAAATTTGTTGAAAAATATTTTGAAGGAGAAATTAAAATAAATAAACCTACGAAAGTTAAATAAGAAGCTTCAGTAACAAAACCATATTTCCACTATATAAAAATTTAAAAAAATATATTTTTTTATTACATTTTTTTCTCCATATAAAATATTAAAGAAATATCCAATTACTTTTCCAAGAGGAATTAAAACTTGTAAAAATGTCATTTGTACAGTTTTATAATTACTAAAACCAAATTGATCAATCCAAACTGGAATATAAATCCCAGGTGGCATATGAGCAAAACCAATTACTCCTCTAAAAAAAATTAATGTACTTCCTTTATTAGAAGCTTTAAACAAATAAAGAAAAAGAGCTTTTAATAAAACAAAAAAAGAAAAAATATATTTTCTATTACATTTATTTACTAATAATATATATGCAATACAACCAAATGCTCTTCCAAATCCTGTTGATGTTCCAAATAAACCAAATTGCTTGTCATTCATTTTTAAATCTTTTTTTATTTGTTTTGATGCTGATGATAATATTCCTGATGAATTATTTACAGCCATTTCTTCACTTACTAATATTATAAATAAAATTAAACGAAATGTTTTTGATAATTCTATATCATGCTCTTTTTCCTTTTTATAATTCTAAATTATGAAATAAAATTTATTATATTACTAAAGAATCTATTTCTTTTTTAGATAAATTATCCATATAAACAATAAAATTTTTTAAACTTTTTTAATAAACAAATAAAAAAAACATAAAAAAAAATAAAAATAAATTATTAAAATCTAAAAACACAAAATTATATTATAAAAAATAACATAATGATATTTTATTAAAATAATATAAATACAATAATAATATAATAATATAAAAAAAATGAAAAAACAAGCTAAAATTCCAGCAAAAGGAGGTTATGATAAAGAAGCATGGATGGCAAATCTTGATAAAGCAATGGAAAACGAAGCAAAAAATTCAACATATAAAAGTTCAAAGAAAGCACCAGTTGATCAAATAAAACAATTTGAAGCTCGTTTAGATGCTGCAATGAAGAATGAAGAACAAAACTCTTCATATAAACCAAGTCTCCGTCCTGAACAAAGAAAAAAACCACAAGTTGATCCAAACAAAGCATTCGAAGAAAAATTATCAGCAGCAATGAAAGCAGAAGAGGAAAATTCATCATATAAACCAAGTCAAAAGAAAAATCCTCAAGGTACAAAACCCCAACCAATTGATTATAATAAACAATTTGAAGAACGTTTAAATGAAGCAATGCAGAAAGAATCAGAAAATCCAACATATAAACAAACACAAAAGAAAAAACCACAAGGTAATACAATTCAAAATCAAAGAGAACAATTTATGAATAGATTAAATGCTGAAATGGAAAAAGAAGCTGAGAATTCATCATATAAACCATATCAAAAAAAACCAGCACCAGTTGATCAAAATAAAGTATTTGAAGATCGTTTAAATGCTGAAATGGAAAATGAAGCTAAGAATTCATCATATAAACCATATCAGAAGAAACCAGCACCAGTTGATCCTAGAGATGCATTTGAAGATAGATTGAATCAAGCTATGAAAGCAGAGGAAGAAAATTCTAGTTATAAACCTAGTGGGAAATCTATGGGTCCTAGAGGAGGAAATAAACAACAGAATCAACAAGATTTTTTAAATAGACTTGATAAGGAAATGGAAGCTGATTCTAAGAATTCTAATTATGTTCCTTATAATCAAAGGAAAGTTGCTAAGAATGATCCTATGGCTGATTGGATGGCTAGAGTTGATAAGGAAATGGAAGCTGAAAGTCAAAAAGGGAAAAAAAAGAAGTAAATGTGTTTTTGTTTATGTTTTGTTTTTTTTATTTTTTTTTTTGTTAAATAATTTTTCTTTTTTTTATCATTTATTATTTTTTTATTATTTATTTTTTTATGTTAAAAAATTTGGAGTTTTGATTTTTAAAATGAGAGTTATTTTTTATATTATATTTTTTTTATGAATTTTTGTAATAAATTTTTTATATTTATTTGATTTGATTAAAAATGTCTGATGATGAAGAAGGAAGTGGTATGATTAAATGTAAAATAACATTAATTGGTGAATCTACAGTTGGAAAAACATCAATTATAAAACAATATATATCAAATATTTTCAATAGGGATATATTATCAACAATAGGAGGAGAAAGAGAATATAAATCAATAGTAATTAATGGTAAAAAAGTAAGATTAGTATTTTGGGATACAGCAGGTCAAGAAAAATTCCGTTCATTAAGTAGAATATTTCTCAATAAATCCAATATAGTGGTTTTTGTATATGATATAACAAAAAGAGATACTTTTGAAAAATTAAAAGAAATTTGGTATCCAACTGCAATTCAAATTTTAGGAAAAGAAAATGTGGTTTATGGAGTAGCTGCAAATAAAAGTGATTTATATGAAAATGAAGAAGTTAAATATGAAGAAGGTGAAGCTTTTGCAAAGAGTATTAATGCAATAATTAAAGAAACTACTGCCATGAATCATAAACAAATAGAGGAATTAATAACTGATTTAGTAAAATCTTTTCTTGATAGAGGATTGGATGAAATTGATCAAACTGATACTACAAGTAAATTAGAAGTTGCAAAAGCAGTAAAGAAACCAAAAGATAAAAATTCAAAATGTTGTTAAATTAAATATTTATCAATATAAAATCATAAAATAATCAAATAAATTATTAATAATATTTTAATTAAAAAAAGAATATTATAAACTCAATCATTTAAAAAAATAAAAAAAAACATATTAAATAATATTCAAAAATTAAAAAAAAATTCAAATAAAATTTAAATAAAATCACAAAAAAAAAAAAATGGACAACCAAGAAGGTAAAATCCATAAAATAACAATAAAAAATTAGAAGACTACATAGAAAAAGCTCAGCAAATTTTCACATATTTAAATGACTTTCGTAAAAACCCAAAATCTCTAGCAAAAAAATTAGAACTCCTTCGAACTTATTTAGACACAGATACAAATGTATTAAGTGAGCCAAATAAAATCCAAATCCAAATGGTAGAAGGTGACAATGTTTTCAAAGAGGCAATTTCCTATTTAAAAAAATTGGATCCCTTACCACCACTTCAATGGGATGAAAACTTAGCAATGAGTGCAATGGAACATGTTTCAGATATAGGACCAAAAGGTCTTTTATTATATCAAAGTTCAGATGGTATGGAACCAGAAGAGAGAATAGGAAAATTTGGTAATTATGTTGAATCACTTGGAGAAAATATTGATTTTGGTCCAAATGATGCTTTAGGTGTTATTATTTCTTTAACTTTAGATGATGGTGAAGAAAGTAGACCTCATAGAGATAATTTATTTAAAAGTGAATATCATAAAGTTGGTATTGCTTGTGGTCCTCATAAAACTGAATTTCAAATGTGTGTTATGGATTTTGCTTATGATTTTTTACCTTTGGGTGATAAAGGTGATAAAGTTTTAAATGTTGGAAAAGGTGAAATGTTAAATAATTCTAATTATGGTAATAATGGTTTTGGTGGGAATAATAATGCTATTGGAAATAATGTTAATCAATCTCCTCTTGTTAAATTAAGTTTAGAAAATGATGAATTTAAAAATGCTCTTAGACAATATAGTGGTAGTGGTGATGGAAAAGGGGCTTTTGGAAGTGATGTTGATGTTTTGACTAGAGAAACTAAGAATTTAATGAAGAAAATGAAGGTTGTTGAAAAAAAAGTTGAAATTATTACTACTGTTACTTATACTTATAATGATGGAACTACTAAAGAAATGACACAAACTGAAAAACATTCTTTTAAATTTTAAATTAAATAATAAATTAAACAAAATATTAAATTGAAAATTATTTAATTTTTTTTTTTAATCTTAATATCATAAAATAAAAGAATAAAAAAAATAATTTAAATAAAAGTCCATAAATTATAAATCGAAAAATATAAAGAAAGTATATCCGTTTTTAAAAATTAATATAATATAATAAATTTCATACAACAATCAAAGAAAAAAAAATAAAATATTAATAAATAATTATATATAGATTTTTTGTTTCAAATAATTCCCCATTTCTAAATAACCCCCTAATAAATAAATAAATATACTATTTTTAACAATAAAAGTTATTTTAAATAAATAATTTTATTTTTAAAAACAGATGAAAATATTAGAAGAAAAAGATTTTATATTTGCATTAATTTCTGCTATATTTTTTAAAATATCATCAACACATGTTTCTTTATTATGGAAATTTACAGCCTATACAACATCATATATTCATTTAAAACAAGATTGGGTAACAATTCATTATGGAGTTATAAACTCTCCTCTTTATTTAATGACTACAAAATTAATAGGGCCAATTGGAGGTTATATGGAAAAAAAAATTGGAGGTAAAGATACTATTATTTTTGGTGGTATAACTGTTGTTATTTCTCTTTTTTGTTTACATTTACAACAAAATATTTGGATTTATTATTTTCTTACTGTTTTACTTGGAATTGGATTAGGAAGTTGTAATCAAATTTGCTTAAGGAATATTTGTATTTATAAACCTAAAAAAAAAGGTTTTATGTTATCAACTATTGGAACAGCAACTACTATTTTTTTTGGATTATTTTTCTATTGTTCTGAGAAATATATTAATTATTATGATTATTCTCTGAATAAAGGAACTGAAAATCAATTTTATCCTGAATATATTTCTCAAAGATATCAAAAATTTATTGTTTTTTTAATTTATAGTTATTCTATTATGACAATTTTAAGTGTTGTATTTTTTAGAGAATATCCTAAAAATGATGAATGTAATATAGAAAAAAACGAAAATAAAATTGAAATGAGTAATATTGAAAATAATTGTGATAATAATAATACTAATTCAAATAAAGAAATAAATAATATAAGCAATACTCAAATTGTTTGTAATGAATCATCAACAATGATAAATAAAACTCAATTATCATCTTCTTCTTCAGATTTTAAAATCCCAGAAAAAAAATTAAATAAAAAGAATAAAATATCAAAACCAAAAGATAAAAAACCAATAATAAAAGATGAAAAATATAAAAAAAATATGAAAAAAGTAATAAAAAGTAAAAGATTTTGGAGATTAGCATTCTATAATTTTTTATCTCCATTTATATCATATTTAATAATGGCAAATTTTAAAAATTTTAGAATATTAATGTTTTCAGCTAGACTTAATAGAGTAATAGGAGTAATATTAGGAATATTTAAATTATTAGTTGCTCCAATTGTTGGTTTTATTGTAGATAAAAGTGGTTCAATTAGAATATTAAAAACATTATGTTTATTAAGAATTATAATTGGTATTTTAATGGCATTATTTTTAGATAGTCCAACTTTTAATCTTGTATTAGCATTTGCTTCTGAATTAGCAACAGTTGGTCAAAAAAATTCATTTATTCCTTTTATTTATAATATTTTTGGTATTGATTATTCTATTGAAATTGAAGGTATGTTTGGTATTGGAGAAGGTTTTTCTAATTTATTCTCTGCTGTAATGTCATTTTTTATTTCTTATTTAAGTGGTTCTACTACTTTTGGTGGATTAAAATTACCTTATAGATGTTTATATATTTTTGGTAGTATTTTAAGTACTATTGCATTTTTATTAATTAATTTTGAAAATGAAGAAATTTTTGATTATGATGAAGATGAAGAAAATCAAAGTAAGAAAAAAATTGGTGAGTATGAAGAAGTAAATGTAAGTATATCTGGATAAAAAAATAATTAAAATTAAGAGTATTGTGTCTTTAATATATAAATTTTAATTGATGAAACTCATAATAGCTTTTAGAATTAGAGTTTCTGAATAAAATCATTTTTTAATTATTAAAATTTTATAAATGTTATATATAAATAAAAAAATATTATTTAATTTTTTTTTTTTTTTGATAAATTTTTGTTTGGATAAAATATAATTTATTATTTGGGAAATTTATAATTAATTTATTTAATCATAATTTAATTATTTATACAATAAATTTTTTTTCAAAATAATTAATAATAAATTAAAAATGACAACAGAACAAAATAATGATTTAGAAAAAATAAAACATTTAGAAGAAGAAAATAATATAATAAAAACAAATTTTGAAAGTTATCAGGCAGCAACTGAAAAAGAAAGAATAGAACAAAATGAAAAAATTAATAAAATGGAAGAAGCACTTCAAGTTATTAATGAAGAATATGAAAAATTGTGTAAAAAATATGGTGAAATTTCACAAAGAAATGAAAAATTAGTAAATTCAAATAATTTATTAAGAGAAAAAATTGAAACAATTCAAAATAATGAAAATTTATATAAAGGAGAAAATTCAAAATTAGTAAAAAAAATAATTCAATTTGAAAATGATATTAAATTACTTAATAATCAATTAAAAGATAGTAATATTAAAAATAATAAATTAAATAAATTAAATAAAGAATTAACATCAAAAAATAAAGAATTAATTATTGAATTAGAAAAAAGAGAAAGTAGATTAAAAGCTTTAAGAGAAATGAATATGATACTAGAAAATAAAGGTAATAAATTGATTAAAAAATTTGGTGATGTAATGAAAGTATATCAAAATAATTTAAATGTAAATGATAAAGATAAATTAAATACAAATTTTAATCAAAAACCTAATGATAAAAATTAATATAAATTATTTTTTTAAACATAAAATAATAAAAAAATTATTTATTAATATAAAACAATATGAAATTTTAAATTATATATAATTTTTATTTTTATCAGAGCATTACTTAATTTAAAATCTTTTCTTAAATTATTATTAAAAATATAATTTTTAATGATAATTCTAATTTCTTTATCACTCTTTTTTTTCTAATTATTATATATAATTTAACATTTAAAAACTCTTCTAATATTTAAATTAGATATAAAACCAATCACTTGTCCCCAAATAATTTGAATAAAGTTTAAATCATTATTATTTTTATATTTAAAAAAAAATATATAAATTAAGTTAATATATTAATTAAATTAATTAAATATTTCTTAATGAATAAATTTTACAATATATTTACATTATATTATAAAATTCTTTTTAATTATTTTTAAAAAAAATTTATTCAATTTACATCTGTTTTAAAAAATAATTATTTTATAATATAAAAATCCTTATTTTTATAAAAAAATAATGAAGAAACTTTTAATCCTTCTTGCAATATTTGTATTTGTTATTTCACAAGACAAACCAAAATGTTCTCCATTAGAGAGATATAGTGTAAGGGCAGGAAAATGCGTATGCAAATATAGAAAAGATCCTAAAACAGGTCTTTGTGAAAGAAGACAAATTCCAACTTGCAGAAGATTATGTCCAGAAGGAAAAAAACTTGTATATCCATGTAGATGTGTAGGTGGTGGTATGAAATGTCCATTTGGACAAGATAAAAATGGAAAATGTATAAGGAAACCTCATTGTGGACCAGGAATGATTTATTCAAAAAAATTAAAAAGGTGTGTTAGAAAACCCAAAGAAGAAGATAAAACAAATTAAACTTCTCATAAAATAAGAAATAATAGTTTTTTTATTTTTTATTTTTTTTAAAATAATACTCATGTTTTAATAGTTATTCATTATCATGAATAATTTGTTTATTTTAAATTTTTTTTTCAATCTTTTTATTGAATTATTATAGTTAAAAATTAAAATGATAATAAAATGAAAATAAAAAAAAAATGAAAAAAGAAAATACTAATAAGAAATAACACAAAAAAAAGTATAAATTCATTTTATAGAAAATATTCAATATATATTAAAAATCATAAAATAAAAAAAATATACAAAAAAAATAATATAAAAAATATTTGAAAAATAAAATATATTCAAAAAGTAATAATTTTAAATATTTAATAGTTAAATATTTAAAAATATTTAAAATTATTTTCAATAAAAAAGTTTAACAATGAATTCTCAGTCTCAAAATTTAATTGAAAAACTACCTCAATTAGAAATAAGTAATATTCCATATTTCAAAAAACAAAAAAATTATTCAACTAAAAAAGGACCAATAACTAGATTTTTAAACAAAACTAATTTAAAAAGAAAAACTAATGTAAATAAATCTAAAATTAATAAAGTAAATCAATATAATTATCAATATAAATATGAAAATAAATTTAAAAACGAAAAATTAGAAATGGTTTCTTTTTTTGAGTTAGATTCAAATCATGATGATAATGAAAAAGATAAATCATTTAGTTCTTGTGAAGAAAATAGTTTTAATGATGAAATAATAATTTATCAAATTGATGATAATATTAATGAAGAAAAAAAAATAAATGATTTATATGATGAATTAGATAAAATTGAGAATGAATTAATTAAAAAATTGAATAAAAAATCACCTTTATTAAAAAATATAAATTTGTAATAAAAGATGTAATATAATAAATATGATTAATAAATTTCTTTTAAATGAATGGTATATAATTTGAATTAACATTTATCATTAATTTATTTTTGTTGTATTTTTTAAATGAATTGTAATAAATAAAATTATTCATTTATATTAAATTAAAGAAAAATATTGTATAATTAATAATTTTTTAATTTAATAAAAATTCAACTTATTAAATTAAATAATTTAAATGATAGATACTGGAAAACAGAGTAATATATATAAAAGTTCTTATGGAACAAATATAAATTATTCAAATGCACCTGAAATAATTGAAGCACCTCAATCTTCAACAAAAAAATCAAATATTAATTTAAAAAATTTACCGGATCAAAAAGTTAATAAAATTCAAACTCAAAAAAAAAGTAAATATTTAGGAAGAGATGAAAAAATTGATCCTGATCAATATTATTTTGTAAAAGATGAAAATGAAAGATTAAAAAAAGAAAAATTAGCAACAAATGAGAAAATAAAAAAAATGGATGTATCATTAGCAAATATAAAAGCACAATTAATAAGAGAAAGACAATTATATGATCAAAGATTATTAAATATGGATAATCCAAAATTTGATAAAGATTACCAAACAACTAAATTAGAAAATGAAAAATTAAAAGAACAAAATACAAAATTAAGAACATATATACAAGGATTACAAAGTAATAAAAAAACAGTTCCAAATTTTAATAAATCAAAACAAAAAAAAAAAAATCCATTAACAACTCAAAAAGAAAGAACAAATGATTTAGCTTTAATTTCATATTTAAGAGAACAAATAAAAAATTTAACTGAAGATAGAAGTAATTTAATGCAAGAAATAGTATCATTAAAAGGAAATGGTAATAATATGTATCCAGAATCAACATTTAAATCTGGAAATTCAACTTTTACTAATTTTAATGGAACAAATACAAATATGAAATTAGATGCAAAAGATAAAATGTTTCAATTAACAAGAGAAAAATTAGATGAAATGACTGAAAAATATGAAAAAGAAAAAACTAAAAATAGACAATTAGAAGCAAGAATTTCTATAATGAAAGATGATCAAGATAAATTAAATGAATATTTAGCTTTAATTGAAAATTATAAAAATAGAGAAAAAGAATTAGAACTTAGAATTGAAGATTTATGTAATTCTCCTTATATTCAACAAGCTGAAGAAAGAGGAAATATTTATAGAAAATTATTAGAAAATGAAAAAGCATTAAAAGAAGCTGAAAATTTAATCCGTGATTATGAAAGACAAAATAAAGATTTAAATTCTAAAAATAAAGAATTTGAATCTAGTTTAAAAGATGCTTTAAATGAAAAAGATAAATATAAAGATGAATGTATGAAATTGAAAATTGCAAATGAAGAAAGAGAAAAAAATTCAAAATATTTTCAAGATCAAATAAATTTATTAGGTCAATATGGAGGAGTTAATTCAGAATTTAAAAATTTATTAAATATTATGAAATTAAATCCTGAAGGTGATTATTCAAATTTAAATTTAGTAGAAGAATTAAATGAAATAGATAAAATAAATGATCCTACAGTTTTACATAAAGAAATAAATAAATTAAAAACAGAAAAAGGAATTTTAGGAAATGAATTAGATAAAATAAAATCTTTATTACAAATACAACAACAAATAAATGAAGATATGAAAAAAATTCAAGAATGTGATTTAAAAAAATATCAATCAGAAATAAAAAAATCAAATGAAAAAATAGGTGAATTATGTAAATTAATAGATATTAAAAATTTACCAAAAGAATATATTACAAAAGATTCTTCAGGAAATCCAATAATAAAAGATACAAATGAATTAATAACATCATTATTAAATGATCAAAATAATACTCAAGAAACTTCTGAAAATAATAATTTAATGGATGATAAAATATCAGAATTTTCTAAAGATGAAAATGAACCTGATTTTACTATGAATGAAAATGCTATTGATATTTATTTAGGAGAATGTGAATTTGAAGAAGGATTAGATTCAGAAATTGGATTTAAAGTTGATAATATGATGTCTTTTATTACTGTTGATTTCTTTATTCATGAAACTCAAACTTCTAATATTTTATCTGGTAAAAATCCAATGTATAATTTCCAATTAACATTTAGAGTTAATGTTGATGAACATTTATTAAATTATTTAGAAAGTGATTATATTTATATTGAAGTTTATTATTTAAGAGATAATCAACAAGCAATTTTAGGTAAAGGAAAAATACCATTAATTGATTTAATTAAAGCAGAAAGAGAATCTAAAACAAATAATAGAGTTGTTAATAGAATTTGTCCTTGTTATTCTATTAATGATGAAGGATTAAAAATTGCATCAATTCATTATAAAATGAGAACAAGAAATCCAATTGCAGAAATATTAAAACATTATTATGAAATGAATAAATTCATAAGAGAAATAAATCCAGTTGAAGAAGTAAATAATAGAGAAATAGAACAAACAATGAAAGAATATTCACATTTAGGAGGAAAAATATATGAAGTTAAAATATTAATAGCAAAAGCAACAAATTTAACAATTTTAAATCAAGAAAAAACAATATTACCATATTTTTATTATAAATTCTATAAAGATAAAGAAAGATATTCTAATATTTCACAAGGAAGTAATCCTCAATTTCAAGATGTTGCTTCATTTACTGTTGTTTTAGATACTGCATTACAAGATTATTTAACAAAAGATAATTTAAATATTTATCTTTTTGATAGTTCAAATCCAATTGAAGTTGATGTTACTGATAAAGAAGCTGTTAAATTAGTTAATGTAAATGAACAAATAAAAAAAGATTTAATTGGAGTTTGTAGAGTTCCTTTATGTAATTTATTAATTAATAATATTGTTCAAGGTACTTTTCAAATTAAGGATGTTAATAATAAAGAAGTTGGTCAATTATTTATTACTATTTTCTGGGAAGAAGTTATTCAAAATGATAAAGATGCTTCAATTAAAAAAAGTTCATTACCATATCAAACAAAAGCTTTTGAAGATGCTTTAATTATTAAATTAGCAGATGCATTAAGAGAAAAAGGTTTAAATGTTGATTCTGCTTTTAATATTTTTGATATGGATAATAATGGAGAAGTGACTATTAATAATTTTCAAAATACTCTTTTATTTACTTTGAAATTTACAAATAGTCAAAATGAATTAGCTCATTTGACTAAAGTTATTTTTACTGATAATAATTTGGATACTTTAAATAGAATAGATTTTTATAAAATATTTGCTATGTTATTACCACATAGTGGTCCTGCTGAAGATTTAATTAATAATAGAACAAGTACTATTGAAAATATTCATACTGTTCCAAATATGATTACTAATAATGATAATATGACATTTACAATTAAAGCAGATTATGAAAATAAAGATAAAATTGAAACTCCAAATTTAGATAATACCGAAAAAAATTTAAGAAGTACTCAGAAAAAAAAATCAGTAAAAACTAAGAATATTGATCTTATTAAAGGAGGTTCTAATAGAGAAATTCATGAAATTAATTCTGAAATTAAAGAAAAAATGATTAATACTGGAAAAAGTCAAGCTATTGATATTTTTAAATTATTTGATAAGGATTCTAGTTCAAGTATAAGTAAAGATGAATTAGGAAAAGGTTTACAAAAAATTGGAGTTAATTTATCTAATAATGAAGTTAATAAATTATTTAATGAAATTTGTGAAAAAAAAGATGATACTGGATTTTCTTTTCGTGAATTTAAGAGATTTTTCCAAAATAATATAGAAAGAAGAAAAGTTAACCAAACTAATCAGAGAAGGATTATTAACCAATCTATGCCAGTAAATAGACAAGGTACTTTTGGTCAACCTAATAATACAAATAATAATTATACATATAATAATAGATTTGACCCATCATATGGAATAAATAATTCTCAAAGTAGAATAAATAATTTACAAAATTATAATGATAATTATAATAATCAAAATGATTATAATAATCAAAATGATTTTAATAGTCAAAATAATTTTAATAGTCAAAATAATTTTAATAATCAAAATGATTATAATAGTCAAAATGATTATAATAGTCAAAATAATTTTAATAGTCAAAATAATTTTAATAGTCAAAATAATTTTAATAGTCAAAATAATTTTAATAGACAAAGTAACCTTAACCAAATGAACAATAATTTGAATGAAAACCAAACAAGTTCTTTTAATAATGAATCATATAATAATATTAAGAATCAATCAATCAATTTCAATAATCAAAATATGATGGATCCAAGAGCACAATTTCCTCAAAGTGGAATGTTATATCAAACTAAATTTCAACAATTCCCAAATAACAACAATCAAAATTAATTTAATCCAAAACAATAATTAAAATAAAATATTCAATTTTTAAATAAATTAGAAATGTTTTTATTTTAATTAAACAAAAAAAAAAAAAAAAAAAATTTAATATTTTTAAAAAAATACAAATTTTTTAAAAATTCCCTTTTAATTTAAATTATAATAGAAATAGGTTTTAAATATCAAATCAAATAAATGGAAAATTCCAAAAAAGTGAATAATTCAAAACAAAAAAACTCTTCAAAAAAACAAAAACAAAAGCAAATAAGAAAAAAGGAAAATTCAGAAGACGATTCATTTTTCAAATTAGAAGAATATAACACAACAAATAAAAGTAGTGAAACAATCCAAGATGAAAATTCCTTAAATTTAAATTACATAGATACAACAATATATGATAATCCAGATTATTATGGAATATTACCAGGAATTCCTTACATAAATGGATTTGAAGTTTATTCATATCCTCATTTAATAAATCCATTTGCTCAAAAAATTCCTATTAAAACTTTAAGAAATAATGAATATATTTATGTTAATTGTAAACAATATTCAAGAATTTTAAAGAGGCGGGAAGCAAGAAAAAAATATTTTGAAATGTATGAAAATGATTATTTTTTAAATAAAAAAAATAAATATCATCATGAATCAAGACATAAACATGCTATGAATAGAGAAAGAGGAAAAGGAGGAAGATTTTTAAGTAAAAAGGAAAAAGAATTTATTGAGAAAGAAAAAAAAAATAAAGATGATTCTAAAGATAGTAATTTAAAAAATACTATTGTTCATTCATCTAATTCTACTTTGGATGATTCTGAAAAAATGAAAATTGCTTAGATGATATTTAAAATTTATTTTTCAAAAATCAGAAATTGTAATTTTTTTTTAGATAATTATATTATAATTTAATAATTTATTTTTATAAAATTACAAATTTGATGATATAAACATATTTCTTATTTTACAAAAAAATAAAATTTAATAATTTATTTAAAATTATATATAAAATAATATTTAAAAAATCTTAAATTACAAATAAAAAAATAAAATCATAATTTTCTTTGAATTAATTATATATATTTTTTTATATATATTGAATGAAAATGATTATTAATTTAAATATTAACAATTCATTATTTATCTTATTATTTATGGGGATTGGGGATTGGGCCCAATCCCCAATCCCCAATCCCCAATCCCCAATATTTTTTCTTTCATTTTGGTTTATTTTTTTATTAACTTAT
>JAEEGK010019079.1_pt1 | contig 14754 bp, 2 predicted proteins | sample 8958771 | NCBI WGS metagenome assembly JAEEGK01 (sample SAMN16246547, study PRJNA631951) | gut metagenome | biome: gut microbiome; feature: rumen; material: SC-attached | host: Bos | place: Iran: Karaj | collected 2018-10 | reverse complement strand
AATAATAATTACAATAATATTAATAATAATAATGATAATAATAATAATAATAATAATAATGATAATAATATGAATAATAATAATAATAATAACAATAATAATAATAATGAAAATTTTAATAATAATGTTGAAAATAATAATAATATTGAAAATAATAACAATGAAAATAATAACAATAATGATGAAAATAACAATGAAAATAATAATGAAAATAATAATGAAAATAACAATAATCAATTAAACAACGAAGAATTAACATTTTTAATAAAAACTTTAATAGAAGAAAATATTTCCGAAAAAATCGAAAAATTAAAATATTATTTTGAAACAGAAGAAAAAAACATAAATTTAAAAATAAAAAAAACATTAGATGAAACAAAATTTAAATTATTAAACGAAATAAACGAAAATTTTTCAAAATATTCAAATTTAATCGATGTAAAAACAAACGAATTAAATTTAGAAATAATAGAAAAAATAAACGAAAACACATTTAAAAACGATAGTAAATTAAATGATAAATTATTAGAAACCGAAAATAAAATAAAAAAAAAATACGACAGCGAATTAAAAAAAATAAAAGACGATATTGAAAATTTAATAATAAAAGTTGGATTTGGAAGTTAATTTTTTTAATATATAAATATAATTTTATAAATATAAATAAATAATCTTTATAAAAAAAAAATTAAATTTTATAAATTGTCTCAATATTAATTTTATAATATAAATATACATAAAATTTATAATTTAAATTAAAAAATAATGTCAAGAAGAAAGCGGGAAAATAAAAAAAACAAACCACCAAAAAGAGAAAATGATTTCGCTGAAGACAATCCATTAGAACAATACGATGAAGCAATAGAAGAAAGAGGATTTCATGAAGAGGAAGCAATCGAAGAGAGCGAAGAAGAAGGAGAAGATTTAGAAGAAAACATTTCAGGAGATTATGAACCAATTCCAGAATTAGATAAATATGAAGCAATAGGAATCGACGAAGAGCAATATAAAAAAATGTCCCCCGAAGAAAGAAGAGCAGCAGAACGAGAAATTGCTCTACGAGAACAAAGAAAAAAAGTCAAATCTAAAATACCAGCAGCTATAATAGAACAAATGGAAGGAAGCGATGAAGAAGAAGCACTAAGATTAAAACGTAGAAAAATGATGAAATTTGGCGAGAAAATAATCGAAGAAGAAATTGAAAAGGAAGAAAATTATATAAATCAAGGAAATGTTAAAGGAAATGAAATAGCATGGATAGAACAACCTCAAGGGGCGAGATATATAAGAGCAGCTTTTTCGAAGTTTTTAAAAACATATAAAGAAAAAGGAGATAATATCGTATATGAAAATCGTATAACTGATATGTCTAAAAATAACAAACAAAGTTTAGAAATTAATTTCCCTCATATTCATACAGCAAATCAAAATCTATCAAGATGGGTATTATTATATCCTGATATAGTCTTACCATATTTAAATGACGTCGCTTTTGAATTAACATGCGAAATATTTCCAAGATATTCAGATATTTATAAAGAAATATTCGTACGAATCAAAGACCTTCCTATTTTAATTACATTAAGAAACTTACGTTGCGAAGACATTGGACATTTAATAAAAATAAAAGGGGTCATTACAAAACGAACTAATGTTTATCCAAAGCTAAGAGTAGCATATTTCGCATGTGTGAAATGTGGAGAAGAAAATGGACCATTTTATTTTAATACCCTCGATGAACAACAAATAATAATAGGTTCATGTCCAGTTTGTCAAAGCAATGGACCATATACACAAATAAGTGAAAAGTGTTTATTTAGAAATTATCAACGAATCACTATTCAAGAAAGCCCAGGAACTGTGCCTGTGGGAAGGGTGCCTCGTCAAAAAGAAGTAATTCTTACTAATGATTTAGTAGATATGGCTAGACCAGGTGATGAAGTTGAAATAAGTGGCATATATAATTCAAGATTCGATGCGAGCACGAATTTAAAACATTCTTTTCCTATTTTTAATACATATATTGAAGCGAATTGTGTCAAACGCTTAAATGACATTGAATTCGAAGAATTAACTGAAGATGATAAAATCGAAATAAGAAAACTAGCAAAAAATCCAAATATAACGAAAATTATATTTAATAGTATCGCACCTTCCATCTACGGAAATGATTTCATAAAGAAGGCACTAGCAATATCATTATTTGGCGGAGTGGCAAAGGACCCATCAAATAAGCACAAAATTCGTGGGGATATTAATGTATTATTATTAGGTGATCCAGGAACAGCAAAGTCTCAATTTTTAAAATATATTCAAAACATATTTTCTCGAAGCATATACACAACAGGAAAAGGAGCTAGTGCAGTAGGATTAACAGCATCAGTTCAAAAGGACCCCGTAACAAAAGAATGGACCCTCGAAGGGGGTGCCTTAGTTCTAGCAGATAAAGGTATATGTTTAATAGATGAGTTTGATAAAATGAATGATCAAGATAGAACATCAATTCACGAAGCAATGGAACAACAAAGTATATCTATTTCAAAAGCAGGAATAGTCACCTCTCTACAAGCGAGATGCAGTGTCATCGCAGCGGCAAATCCTTTGAAAGGAAGGTATGACAACACATTAAGTTTTAATGACAATGTTGAATTAACAGAACCTATTTTATCAAGATTTGATATATTATGTGTGGTTAAAGATAATATCGATCCTATTATAGATGATCAATTAAGCACATTTGTAATAAATTCACATATCTATAGTCACCCTAATGGCTATGATAAAAAGAATATTATTCAATCGAATTTAGTAGATGAAAATTATGAAAATAAAGAAATGTTGTCACAAGAAATGTTGAAAAAATATATCATATATGCTAGAAAATATATAAGCCCCAAATTGAATGATATAAATAAAAATAAAGTTACAAAATTTTATAGTGAATTAAGAAAAGAAAGTGAAAACGCAGGTGGAATTAGTATTGCGGTTAGACATTTAGAATCGATGTTAAGAATGGCTGAATCACATGCGAAAATGAGTTTAAGAGACACTGTTAATAATTATGATATTGATTTCGCTATTCAAATGCTTTTAGAAAGTTTTTTGCAAAGTCAAAAATATGCGATTTTTAAGACATTAAAAAAGAAATTCTCGCATTATTTACATAGTCAAGAAGATAATATTACTTTATTGATTAGTTTATTAACAAAAAAAGCAAAAGAACAATTGCAATATTTAAAATATTTTAATCACATTACTGATATTACAAACGAAGTTAAAATAAATAAAGATATTTTCGAACGCGAAGCAGGCGATTTAGGAATAAAAGAATTTGATGATTTTTACAAAACAAAACAATTCAAAAACAAACACAAAATCATAGACAACGAAATTATATGTCAACTTTAATTTATAATATAATTTTAATTAATAAAATATAATATTAATAAGATTATAATTAATAACCAATAATTTTTAAATTAATTCTGAAATTTATATAAAAAAAATAATTAAATTAAAAATAATAATTAAAAATGAAACAGAAAAAAAATAATGACATGGTCGATCGAGCTGAAATTATCGACGACCCTACAAAAAGATATGAAGAACTTACAAAAATCTCCGATGAATTAAGTAATTTATTGGACATTGAAACCAACCTCAAAACTTTTTTTAATAAAATTCAAACAGATTTACAACAATCAACATCACACGATCCAGAAATTCGTAAAAGCGACACAGTCGATTGCATAAAAATCTACTTCGATAAAATAATCTCCGAACTAGAAAACACATATATAAAACTTTCTTCAACTGTTCGAGAAAAATTATATTATGTTATTTATCAAATTAGTATTTTATTTTATGAATACATTCATAAAATGAGAAAATTTGGCTATAGTTTAAATGGAACGAAATATTTAGTGTGGATTCTTACTTTATTAGAAAGCAACATTGTTTTAAGTCATATTAAATATATGAAATGGCGAGTTAAATTATATTTAGAATTAGCGTTTTTATACGAAGATGTTAAAGCATATAAAAGTGCTTTTAATGCTATTAATCAAGGAATTACGAAATTAAATGAACTAAAATCTATTGAAGAACAAGCAAAACCTTTGCCTGATTATATGAAAGATATTTTCATAGAAGATTTTAAATATTTAAAATACGCGGAATTTAAATACGGAATTTTAAGTGGGAATTTAAATTTTGAAAGTTGGAAAAAAAAATTAGAAGAAACTTTCAACATTCAAAATAAAAATAATGAAGATAATTATAATAATTATATTAATAATGATGAAATTTTAAATAGAAATATTTGTGCGATGAATTCAATTTCAAATTTAAGTTACTATAATTCAATTGTTAATCACGATGGATTAAAATCCGATTTCAAATCAAACATGGTTCAATACATTTATACAACTTTATTAAAACCAGACATTGATAATATAATAAAAGGCATTACTGAATTTATAGACCAAAAAAAAAGAGACATCGAACTTAATAATAAAGTCAAACAAAACGAAAAAAATTATGAAGATATTTTAAATGAATATTTAGATAAAACAAACCAAAATAAAATCGAAAATTATAAAAATTCATGTAAAAATGTTCCATTAGAAATTCATGAAGAAATTTATAAAGCATGTTTTGATTGTAAATTATTTAAAGAATTCATCGAAATTAATGATTCTTTATCAAAACGTATAAAATATCGTTCTATTGAAATGCCTTATGTAAGCGAAATTGATATTCAAATGAGCAGTATTCAATACGCAAACGTTCCAAACAAATATGAAAAAATTCCTTTAGATTTGAACATAAATGACTATAAAAAAGAAATAAAAAGATTAAGAGAAGAAGGAAAATACGTAAACAAAGAAGAAAACGAAGAAACAGAAAATAATAAAAAAGACCCAAAACAAAAAAAACCCGATCCAAAAAAAGACAATAAAAAAGACCCAAAAGCAAAAAAAGAAAAAACCGAAAAAGAACTAGTAAAAAATCCCTATGAAAAAATCGAAGGAATGGAACATAATTACGTCTATTTATTACTAAAAAAATCACACAATCCAAACAAAGCAATAATTAATGTTCGAATCGCAATGAGCAACGACATTAAAATAAAAAAAGAACTAAAAATTAATGAACGCGCAATAGCAATTCCAATAAAAACATACAAAGATAATTTATATGAACCCGAACAAAAATTGTCTATTAATGAAATCGGGCCAAAATATTTACCATATTTAATCGTACAAAAAAGTAGCTCAAATGATCTTTCAGATGACAATGAAAAATTAAAAGCTGTGATTGATATTAAACCTTTAATTAGCAATTGTCCTTTCACAGAACCTGAAATGAATTATACAAAATTAGAACCTGAAATTACAATTCCGGGCAAAAATTTAGACCCAAATTATATTAATTATAATTTCAATCATAATTATATTAATTTCATGTTTAAAACGGATGAATATTTTTATGTTATTGAAAGAGAATGTGAAATATTAAGAAATTTATATGAATTAGAAAATTCTTTTTCGGAAAATGATGAAAATAATAATGAAAATAATTCGAAAATTAATAATTTTTTGAAATTAAATTATAATTTCGAAAAATTAGATAATTTATCAACTTGGATGTACAATGCAATTCAAGGCGAATGTGGAAAATTATTTTTACAAAAACGTTCTAATTTTTTATATGATATTTGTGTTTTGATATATAAAAAATATCTAAAAGAATTTTTATATCGAATTGAATATTTCAATTCAATTCAAAACGAATTAGAAGAAAATTTCAAATCACAAATTTCAACAACAATCGCGAATTTAATAAATAACATTTTTAATACTTTGTATTGCACACATTATGTGTTGACTAACATTAAAGAAAAAGATACAATAATTTATTCATACATTTCATTATTATTAGCGAATTATGCGGAAATTACTGATAATAACGCAACTGGAGTTTTAATATTAAAAGATGCTTTAGAATACATAGAAAATATTAAAGAAAAAGAAAATATTTTCGGTTTAGATAATAGAGAAAATAAATCAACTTTTACTTCATTTACATGTGATAATAATAAAATTAATAAATTAAACAACGAAATTAATGAAAAATATGATGATTATATTAAGAAATTAAATAAAAAACGAAGAGTTAATTATAGAAAAATTATTGAAAAGGGAATTAAAAAATTCGAACAAGATGTTTGTAATGAAGAAGATTTCGAAGTTAATTATTTAGAAGATGAATATAAAAAAAATATCATCGATAATCAAAATCAAGAAGATAATAAAGATTTAATTAATTTATACGATGGTAAAAACGCATATTTAAAAGACAAAAACAATTCCGATAATTTATTAGTAAATTACAACATAACAGAATATGAAAATAACTTAAATTGTTTATACATAGAATTAACAGTAAAATATTATCGAATGTACATAAAAAGTGGCGATGGAATTATAGAAAAAATTAATATTTATAATAACATTGATAATAATAATAAAAAAACCGGTTTGAAAAAAAAAACTTTGCCGAAATTAAATTTACCCGATCGAATTAAAAATAAATTAAATATTATTAATGGCGAAACCGCAACGAAAGTAAAAAATAATATGGAATATTTAAAACATTCTTTGCAAGACGCAGGAAAATTATCACCAGACATTCCGAATTTATCAAAAAGCGAAAAAATTATGAAATTAAAAATCTCAAAAAATTCATATTTAATGAGCTTATTTAATGCTACTTTAGCTGGAATGCGACCTTTAAACAAACAAGATCAAATTTATTTACTTTCTCAATCAAATGAAAATATAAATCAAACAATAAAAGAAGAAGAAGAAAGATTCAATTATTATTTAAATAAATTTTTTTATATAAAATCAATGGAAAGATTTAATAAAAACACAAATCAATTAAGTTATTTTTACTATCCATACACAATTTTAAATAAAAATATTATGATCGACAATGTAGAAAAAATCCCAGAACCAATTTTAATTCACAAAACAAACAAAACAGCTTCATTTATTTTTCCTTTAATTAAAATAAGAAGAGATCAATTAGATAAAATTTATCATAACATAAATCAAATTAAAATTTTCGGTCAAATTAGCACAGGTTCAAACATAGTTCAATTAAATAACACAACATTACAAAACACAAATAAATTAATAAGCATTTTTAATTACATTACAATTCCGAATTTAAAACCAAACGAAAAATACATTTTTGCTTATGCAGGTTATGACACTGATAATACGATAGTAAATTCAATAGGCGAAACATCAAAAGAAGTTGAATTATATTTTCCTTTGCCCATTCATTTTATTTCATATCAAATGTGCAAAATCGCGTTTGAAAATAAACATTATGGAATTTGTAAAGAACGTTCAAAATATGTTTTTAATTATTTTACTGAAAGAAGTGACATTAAAGATATTAATTTAGATAATAAATCAAATACGATTTTTTTTTATAAATTAAAATATGATTTTATTCAAAAAACAAGTTTATTTGAATTAGAAGGAATTGCGTTTTGTTTTTATTATTTTAGTAAAAGTGTGATTTTTTTAAAAGAATCTGATCATTTTGTTGATAATAAAATCGAATCGAATGTTTATTATAAAATGAAAAATATTTTAAAAAATTTGAATATTTTATCATTAGGATTAGAAATCGCAATTTATATTCGAAATTACAAATTAATAAAAATGTTTTTGATTGAACTTTATGACATTTCTTATCAAATAATAAATAAAAAAAATTTATACAAAGAATTAATAAACGTTTATATGAAAATGAATTTGGGAATTAACATTATTCCAAACGAATTGTGGGACATTAATTTACGTAGAATAAGTTCATTAATCGTTTATAACATTTTTCTTTTGAGTAATATGATAAACGAAAGTGATTTAATTAAAAAAAATTTAATTATGGAAATTGGACTAATGAAAAAAAAATATTACCCTTTTAAATACACTTTTTTAGAACGAATTACTGAAGAAGTTCAAAATAAAAAAACTGAAAAAAAAGAAAAAAGTAAAAAATCAACACCAAAATCACCAAAAAAAAAAGAACAAAATGAAACTGAAAGTAATAATAATACTCAAGAAGAAAAAAACGAGCCGAAATTTAAAGAAATTAATAAATCAATTTTAATAGACATTGAAAGAGAATGTTATGAAATAGATGAATTTATTTTTAGTTGCGGAGATTTTAATGACATAGTAAAAACAAAATTAGATAGTTATTTAACAATTTTAGATAATTTAAACATGGAATTGAATGGAAAAGAAGGTGAAAGTCAATTAACAAACAAAGATAAAAAAAATAATAAACAAATCGAAGAACAAAGTTCTAATAATGATTTGTATCCTGAACTTCAAATTGAAATAGATAAACAAAAAAATAATATTAATAATTTAATTGAAGTTTGGGACGGTTTTAAAAACGAAGGAATTAAATTCGTACAAAAATATGTAACATCAGCACAACAAAAAGAAAAATTCTATGAATATTTATCAAAAATTATAAAAAAAAGTATTGAAAATTACATTGGAAATTTATATTCAACAAACGTTTCTTCAGATAAAGATAAAAAAAATAATATTCAAAACACAAATTTCGCTGATTTTCTTTCATTAATAGAATCAATTAAAATTAATCAAGAAGATTTTGATTTTATTCAAAATATTTTCAATCAAAAAATCTCTTTTATAACTCAAGATATTTTATATAAAATGAAAATACGAATTCATGACTATTTAAATACAATAAAAGAAGAAATGCCTTCGGATGGAACAGGAATTGAAATAGATTTAGAAAAAATGGGAAATGAAATTGAAGAAAAATTCTTCGGTTGCATTGTTGATAATGAAATTCTTCCTCCTTTTGACACTCTATCGCAAATTGATATTATAAACATTAAAGAAAAATTATTTTGGATCGGAGACATAATTTTTAATAAAGGTTTAATTTTATACATAGATTTAATTCAAAATAATCATAATCAATTATTAAACTTTGATTTTAATAATTTTTATAATTTTAGACTATGCGATTTGAAAAAAATACAAAAATACAGCGAAAAAAAAGAAGATGATGATTTGAAATTATTAGATGTTAAATTAGGTTATTTCAATACAAAAACAATCAAAGTCGAGCCAAAAAAAGAAGAAATCGTCGAAGAAGAAGATAAAAATAAAAAACCCGCAAAAAAACCAGATAAAAAAAAAGCAGCAGATAAAAACAAAAAAGACAATAAAGAAGAAGAAATAATGAAAGATCCATTTGATGATATTATAGATGATAACATAAGTGAAAGATTAGTAAAATTAAATAAAATTTTCGAACAATTCGCATTAAGTAGTTTATGTCAAAACGAAGTAAATAATTTCTCCCATTTTGATAATTTACTTTCATTTACATACAATATAATTTTATATGACATGCTTTCGCCTTACAATTGTTGCGATGACATTATTGTTAAAAACGAAGACGAAGATTCAGAAACAAATCCTTACAAATATCAACAAAATAACATTTGGATTTACTTAAATATTATTGCCGAAGTTGCTATTCAACGACTGAAATATTTAAAAATGGGTAATAACACATTCACTAATTTCGATTATGATTATGAATTAAATAAAATTAAAACGATTTTAAATAATAAATTCAATGCGCCTATTAATAATTTCACTGTCATGTCAAAATCATCTAAAAATGATGGTGATAAAATTGATGAAGAAAATTTATTAAATTCATATTCAAATTTAATTAATATTGATGTTTATATTCAATTTATTTCTTTTGTTATTCAATGTAATTATTACAAAGAAAAATGGAGCATTTTAGCGAATTTAATAGAAAATTTCAATTTATGCACAAATGAATTATTCAGTCAATTTACATTAAGTTTCTTAATCGAAGCACAAAAACACATTTACGAAAAAGCACATTTAAACACGCAAAATAAACAAAATGAATTAAATCATCGAGTTGAATTGTATGAAAATTGGAAAAATTCCAGAAAAAAAAATAAAAGACAACAATTAATCACAGGCGAAATTCCACAAGAACAAATTGATTTCGAAAGAGATTATAATATTTTAAGTAAACAACTTCATATTTTTAAATCTATAAGTGACATTTATAGAAATGATAAAGAAAAAAGTGAAGAATTATACAACAATTTCTTAAATGATGCTAATAATGCTTTAAAAGCAGTTGATTTATGCAGAAAAAAAATCGAAGAATATCAAATTGAAATAATCTCAATGAAAAAATATAAATATAATTTCAATATTAATTATAAAGAATATAATTCAAGAGTCAAAGCAATTAATAATTTACAAAATAATATTTTAAATTATTTTGTCAATTGCATAAAAGTTCTTAAAAAACGACAAGAAAATTATTTATTAATTCAAATTTTATACGAAATGAGTTTAATTTTATATAGCATGGATGACGAAAACAAAAAATCAAAAGCTGAAGTTTATTTTAGTGAAGCAATTGACACAGTTTTTCAAAAATTATATTCAATTAAAGCATATAGAGAAATTAAATTCGAAGATTACATTAACAAAAAAGGCGAAAAAAATATTTATGTCATTCCATCTTTTTGTTACGCAGTTAAAATCTTACACAAAATGGCAAAATATTGCTACGATAATCAATTATACATTCAAAGAGAAAGCGCATTATTCGCAAGCAAAATCACATTTTATATATTAAATAACATCGTTCCTAATCCAATGATTTATGCTAAATATGGAACATTTCGATTAAATGAAATAAACTCAAATGTTGATATTTTTAACAATAAATTTAATATAAAATCCGGAGATTTATTAATAAGTTTAATAGAATTATCTGAAATTTTAATTGGTTATAATAATTACGAAAATTGCCTTCCAATGTTATGCTTAGCAGAATATTTATCATGCGATATATGTAGAAATGTAAATTATACACTTTATTCAAGAATACTTAAAATTATATGCCTCGCGGAGTTAGGTTATATAAATGAAGCTATTATGATATATTATAAAGTCATTAAAAAATTTGACCTACCTGAAATTATTAATACGGGTTATAAAGAATATTTCACTGGAAGATATGCTAATCTATCTCATAATGAAGATAAAATTAATTACTTTAATAACTTACCACCTGATGATGAAAAAAATGTTAGTTCGGTTAATAATTTTATGAAACTTTCTGTGGATAGTGAATTAAAAAATTTATTAGGATGTAATAATTATTTCTATTTAAATTATTCTAAATTGGTAATTTTATTTAAAATATTCAATAAAGATAGTTATTTAATGTACCCTGAAAAAACAAATTTTGTAAATCAAAGAGAAGAAATGTTTATTAGAATAGAAAAAGAATGTCGAGAAAATATTTCATTATTAAGCGCATATGAAGACATTTGTTTTATTTCAAATTGTATGAAATTTATAAAAATTTATGACATAAATTACAGCGAAAATTTAAAAGTTCTAAATCAAAAATTATCCGAAATCACAGATTCAAATAGAATAACAATGGATGAAGTTCGTAATTTCATAACATTAAAATACAATAAAAACGATATTGAACTATCAAAAGAACGCTATGAATTAATATTCAATTATCGAATATTATTAAGTAGAGTTTATGAATGTCAAGGATTATATTTAAATTCCTCAATGATTTTATACAAAGCAATAGAAAACTTTAATAAACTCTCAAAAAGCAATTCAAATAAAATATTAAATTTCGACAATAGCGAAGATTATCAATTCGATTTAAAACCGAGCGAAATTAACGTAACAGGAATGGCAGGGGGCGCCTCTCAAGCGAAAGGAAAAAATGCAAAGGATGCTAAAAAAGATACAAAACCCGCAGCAACAACAGCAAAAAAAGATAACAAAAAAAAAGATGAAAAAATCGAAGAACCAAAAATCGATCCAGAAATTGCAATAAAAGAGCTATTAAATCAAATATCAAATATAATTTATAACAATAAAAGAATAATACCAAATAGCATTTATTGGTTTAAATTACATTATCTTCATTTAATTAATTTATTTAAAATGAATAGACTTAATGATTGTATTTATATTATAAAATGTATGGAAAAAAATTCAAAAAAAGTCGATGATAATTATTATTTCATTCGTTGCAAAGAAATTGAAACTTACATTTATATTCAACAATATGAAATTAAAAATTCAGAAAATTGCTACAACGAAATTTTAAATAGAAAAGAAAATAAATATTTCATAGATGATTATGAATTAGCTATTTTTTATGGAAATTATGCTGAATATTTATACACAGAAAAAAATTATGATTTAGCTATTAATTTTTTAAAATTAGCAAGAAATTTAATTTGGGAAAAATATTTGGAATTTAATTATTTAATTGAGCCGCAAACTGCTTTTACTGAAAAAGTATTAAATAATTTATTTATAGACAAAGAAATGATGAATAAATTAATTGATAAAGAAAATAATTCAGGAAATGTTCAAAATAAAAAAGATGCAAAAAAAGATGATAATCAAAATAAAAGCAATTTAATCGATTTTTATGAAACTGAATCAGCAACAACAAATGAAAATTACGATAAAGAAAATTATAATTCATGTAAAATCGAAAATAATAAAGACGCTTTTGAAAATATTTATTATAAATTTACAGATTTGTTATGTAAATTAGAATTAAAATATGTTTATTTCCAAATTATTAATAATTCAATAAATTCAATTGATATTAAATTATGTTCTTCAATTTTAAAAGATTTAGAAATTATTATAAAAAGACAATTATTCCCACACACAATGTATTTAATAATAATAAATTATTTAAAAGGAATAATTTCAAAATACAAATTTAATAAATCTTTAAAAGAATTTTTACAAAGCGAATTTATAAACGATTTTAAATTATTAAAGAAAAATAACATCGATGTTTTAACAGTAAATAAAGAAATATTATTTAAATTCAATCACTATTACAATGAAAAAATTTATAAAGAATGGTCACCATCATTAAAAGAATCAAAAAAATTCTTTGAAGAAGCACTAACAATCGCAAAAACAGATTTTTATATTTTCGAAAATAATTTCAGTATTCTTGAAATATTAAAAGAATTATCAGATGTTAGTTTATTATTAGCTGAATATGATATAAATAAAAATTTAAAATACGTCGACTATTCACAAATAGTAAATAAAATAAACTCATTAATAAACACTCAACATTTCTATGACAAAGAAAACGATGATTTACCTTATTTAAAAGAAGAATATGTCGGAGATGAATTAAAAGATAAAATAAACGAATTCAAAAATAAAAAAACTTCAGTTGATAATAAAGAATATAATAATTATATAAAAGATTTTATTTATTATTCCGATTTAACTATGAAATTATTTAATATCAAAAAATTATTAAACGAAAATACATATGATTTATGTAATAATACTTCTTTAGTCGATGCTAGTAAATTACCCAGAGAAATTGCTTTACAAATATTTGAAAGTGACTATTTAAATAAAAAGAAAAATAAAGATTTTACTCAAAATGTTGCTATTAAAGGCGGAATTGATCCTTTTGATGTTTATAATATTATTAAAAACTTCATAAAAGAAATTGAATATTTTAATTTTAATTTCCTCATTGATGATAATTTAGATGAAAAAATAAAAATTGTTTCAAAATTACATAAATTTTTAAAAAATAATTCAGCGAATTATCAACAAAAATGTTACATTGAATTTAATATTTCTACATTTAATGATGAGTTAGAAAAAATTAATTTTATTAAAAATAACCAAATTAATGTTAATTATGTTACAATTTCTTATGATTTAATTAATCATTTAAGTGGACTTAATTCAACATTTGACAATAAAGAAAAATATTTTAATTTTATTTATTTATTAGGAAACAATTCAGGAAATGAAAATACAACAGGAACTTCAATGCAACAACAAACATCAAGCAACAATGCAAAAGACAATAAAAATAAAAAAAAAGACGATAAAAAAAAAGATAATAATGCAAACAATAATAATACTAATTCAATGGAAGTTAATAATGATGAAAAATGTGATAATATTGAATATGGAAGAGTTTTATTAAATGAAAAGTTTATTCAAATTATTAATCAAAAAATATTTAATCTAAAAATTAGATGTAGAAATTCAATGGGTGAAAATGAAGAAAAAAAAAATCGAGATTTTAAATATTATCAAAAAGAATATTATGAAATTATTTATGAATTTATTAAAGAAATGCTTTCGGGTGTTAAACAATTTGCTGAAATGAAAGGAGTAAAAGATAATTTTAGTGAAGATGATATTGGAGAAGTTTCTGTTCAAAATTTAGATATTTGGTATAATTTATTAAACTTTAATACCTATACATGTACACATCAAAAGTTTAATGCGTTATTTAGAAAAATTAATTCCGAATTAGTTAAGAAATAATATTTTAATTATATAATAATATATAATAAATAATATTATAATATTATTTTTTATTAAATTATATTTTGTATTTAATTTTAAATTTATCATTTTAAAAAATTAATAATAAATATATAAAATATTATATTTAAAATAAATATATAAATTAAAGATTAGAAGTAAAAAATAATAAAATAAAGAACAAATGTAAATAATAATCTAAAATGAAAGAAAAACCTTCAATAAAAAGGAAGAA
>JAEEGK010019077.1_pt1 | contig 14754 bp, 17 predicted proteins | sample 8958771 | NCBI WGS metagenome assembly JAEEGK01 (sample SAMN16246547, study PRJNA631951) | gut metagenome | biome: gut microbiome; feature: rumen; material: SC-attached | host: Bos | place: Iran: Karaj | collected 2018-10 | reverse complement strand
TAATAAACGGGAGCTTGTAGACAGGCTGAGAGGAAGGTGTGACCTTCGACCGAGAACCTGATTTGGATAATGCCAACGTAGGGACGCCTATATTAGATAGGAATGAGATAGAATGCGTAAGGAGTACCCAAATGGGTGCTCCTTTTTTTCGTTACTTATATTGGCAAATATAGGAGGCTAATATGAAAAAATATAATTTACTTCGAATGATTATGATGGCTATGCTTGTGGCAATTGGTGTAGTTATTTCACCACTTCTTAGAGTTGAGGGCATGTGCCCAATGGCGCATTTAATTAATATTACTGCGGCAGTTTTTCTAGGTCCGCTTGATGCCTTTTTAGTGGCACTTATGATAGGTGTACTTAGAATGACATTGATGGGTATCCCACCACTTGCACTTACAGGTGCAGTGTTTGGGGCTTTGTTATCAGGAATTCTTTACAAGGTTTCCAAGGGCAAAATCTGGGCAGCAGTGCTTGGAGAAATAGTTGGAACTGGAGTAATCGGTGCAATTGTATCTTATCCAATAATGACATTTTTATGGGGAAGAGAAGGCTTGAGTTGGCTTTTCTATGTTCCATCATTTATATGTGGCACACTTATCGGCGGCAGTATTGCAGCAATTTTCCTGTATCAGCTACAGAGAATGGGTGCACTTAGAGAGATTCAAAGTAAACTTTCAGGAGAAGATAGCATATGGCAGAAAGAAACAAAGAAGGAAAGCCTTTAATACACTGCATCACAAATCCAATAGCTATGAACCAATCCGCAAATGCGATATTAGCAGTTGGAGGAAGACCTATCATGGCGGAGCATCCTCTTGAGGTGGAGGAAATAGCAAAAACAGCCCAGGCATTACTTTTAAACTTTGGCAATATATCGGATATACGAATGTCTGCAATGGAAAAGTCCATAGCTGCTGCCAACAGGGGCAATATTCCTGTAGTGGTAGATGCAGTGGGAGTGGCCTGCTCTAAGCTTAGAATGGACTTTTTTGAAAAGCTTATGGCAGGAAATAAGGCAACTGTGATAAAGGGTAATTACTCTGAAATACTTTCACTTCAAAACAGAGATTACAAGGCCAGTGGAGTAGATGCAGAGCCAAATCTTGAGCTAGAAAATATTAAAAAAGCAGCAGTAGAGTTGGCTGATAAATATAGCGCCATTATTCTTGCAACGGGAAGTAGCGATGTGATTGCATCCGGCGATGGTGTAGCTCTAGTGGAGAATTCATGTCCGCAGCTTGGAAGTGTTACAGGAACAGGCTGTATGCTGGGGGCAATAATAGCGACTTTTCTGGCGTTTGATAACAGCTTTTTGGCAGTTGAAAAGGCCTGTAGATTTTTTAAGGAATGTGGAAACAAAGCAATGACTGAAAAGGGAAGTGGAACCTTCATGGTCAAATTGATGGATAGATTAGGAGAATATGATGCTTGATACAACACTTTATTTTATTACTGATAGCACTGGTTATGAGAGGGATGAGTTCCTTAGAAGAGTTGATGAGGCTCTTCAAGGTGGGGTTACTATCATTCAGCTTAGGGAAAAGAATAGAACAACTAGAGAGTACATTGAGCTTGCAGCAGCAGTTCATGACATTACAAAAAAATATAATGTGCCACTTATCATAGATGACAGAGTGGATGTAATGCTTGCAGTTGATGCAGAGGGAGTACATGTTGGGGCCGAGGATATGCCTGTGGCAACTGCAAGAAGGCTGATTGGCAAAGATAAGATTCTTGGTGCTACAGCAAAGACAGTTGAGGTGGCTAAGGCGGCATATGAGGCTGGCGCTGACTATCTTGGTGTAGGTGCCATTTATCCAACAACAACCAAGGTCAAAACGGTTTTGACTCCCACAGAAACCTTGGCAGATATTTGTAAGGCTGTGCCAATTAAGGTAAATGCCATTGGAGGATTAAATGCAGACAACCTTCATGTTTTAAAAGGCATAGATATTGATGGTGTCTGTGCTGTGTCAGCTATCATGAAAGCTGATTCTCCAAAGGAAGCAGCAAGAGAATTGAAAGGAGCATTTGAAGCCCTATGAAAGTAGTTTTATCTATTGCGGGAAGCGATAGCAGTGGTGGCGCAGGCATACAAGCTGATTTAAAGACAATGTGTGCCCATGGTGTTTACGGAATGACTGCAATCACTGCACTTACTGCTCAAAATACAACTGGAGTAACTGGGATTTCAGAATCAACACCAGAGTTTTTGGATGCTCAGATAAAGGCATGCCTTTCAGATATTCCGGCAGATGCGGTGAAGATAGGAATGCTTCCTTCGGCAAAGCAGGTGGAAGTAGTGGCAGATAATCTTAAAAGCTTTAACGTCACCAATTTGGTGGTAGATCCTGTGATGGTTGCCACTAGTGGAAGCAAGCTGATGCACGATTCAACTAGCGAAACTATGGCCAAATTGCTGTTTCCTCTGGCCACAGTAATCACTCCTAATATTCCTGAATCTGAGACCTTAGCAGATATGAAAATAGAAGGCAAGTCAGACATGGAAACTGCAGCAAAGATAATAGGGACGAAGTATGGCTGTGCCGTTTTATTAAAAGGCGGACATGCCATAGAGGATGCGAACGATGTTTTGTATAACAAAGGGTCCATCACATGGTTTGAAGGTAAAAAAATAGACAACCCAAATACCCATGGTACAGGCTGCACATTGTCAAGTGCCATAGCTTGTAACTTGGCGCTTGGATTTGACTTAGAAACATCAATTAGAAATGCCAAGGATTATTTAACAAAGGCTATTGCTGCAGGACTTAATTTAGGTAAAGGCTCAGGTCCTTTGTGTCATTTAATTTGAGATAGAATAACAAACTTCCTAAACTGATGTGAGAAAGGAGCACTATGGTTTTTATTAATGGAGAAGAATATCAATACGTAAATGCGAATTTATCGGATGTTCTAAAGGAGTTAAATTACAAAAAAGAAACTATTGCAGTAGAAATAAATGAAGAGATAGTCCCAAAGGCAACATTCGATGAGACGATTCTAAAGGATGGAGATGTTGTCGAGGTGGTAAGCTTTGTTGGAGGTGGTTGATTGATACCGACTAAAGATGAATTTTACCAAGCGTTGGTAGAACGCCACGGGGCGGAAAATCAAAAGAAATTTGATGAGGCTGTTGTTGCAATATGTGGTCTAGGAGGCTTGGGCTCCAACATAGCCACATGTCTTGCGAGAGCGGGAGTTGGCCATTTGATTTTAATAGATTATGACTTAGTTGACATAAGCAATCTACATAGGCAGCAATACAAAATCACTCAGGTTGGCATGAAAAAGACAGAGGCTTTGGTAGCCAATTTGAAGGAAATCAATCCGTATATAAAGGTTGAGACTCATCAAGTGAAAATGACAGAGGAAAACGTAGAGTCACTTATTGATGGGGCACATATTATCTGCGAGGCTTTTGATTCTCCAGAAAGCAAAGCGATGCTAGTTAATCTGGTGTTGGAGAAGATGGCAGATAAATATATTCTTTCCAGCTCTGGCATGGCTGGGTTTGATAGTGCAAATAATATAAAGACAAGAAAAGTATCAAGGCGGTTTTATCTTTCGGGGGATGAGGTCAGTGATGTGAATGCAGGAATAGGCCTGATTTCATCTAGGGTTATGGTTTGCGGCGCTCACGAAGCCCACATGGTACTTAGGATTCTTATTGGAGAAATGGAAGCATAAAGGACTTAAATGTAAGAGGAAAAGGAAATGGAAAATGACAAACTGGTAATTGGTGGAAAAGAGTTTAATTCACGCTTTATTTTAGGCTCAGGAAAATATTCCATGAAGCTTATTGAGGCAGCAACAAGAGATGCAGGAGCAGAAATAATCACCCTTGCTGTTCGAAGAACTAATACTAAGGATGAAGAAAATATATTGGATTATATTCCAAAGAATGTGACCTTACTTCCCAACACAAGCGGTGCAAGGGACGCTAAGGAGGCAGTGAGGATTGCACGTCTTGCCAGAGAATTGGGATGCGGCGATTTTGTAAAAATAGAAATCATGAGGGATACCAAGTATCTTCTTCCAGATAACTACGAGACCATAAAGGCAACAGAAATTCTTGCTAAAGAAGGATTTGTGGTAATGCCATATATGTATCCAGATTTGAATGTAGCAAGAGAACTTAAAAATGTTGGTGCGGCTTCAATTATGCCACTTGCCTCACCAATCGGTTCAAACAAGGGATTGGCAACAAAAGAGTTTATTCAGATTCTTATTGATGAGATTGATTTACCTATTATTGTAGACGCAGGAATTGGCAAGCCATCTCAAGCATGCGAGGCTATGGAAATGGGTGCCGCTGCAATCATGGCAAATACGGCATTGGCAACAGCCGGTGACCTAACTCTCATGGCATCAGCTTTTAAGGATGCTATAGTAGCAGGTCGAAAGGCTTATCTTGCAGGCCTTGGTAGAGTCCTTACACGTGGTGCTGCAGCTTCAGATCCTCTTACGGGATTTTTACGTTAGGAGGCACCATGGAAAATAATTTTTTGTTTGATTCTAAGGAGCTATCCTCAACTGGACTTAAGCGTAAGCATCAGATTGAAACAGACCCTTCTTCAAGGATTAATCATATGGAATATTTGCCAGGGATGGATATTATTGAATCCGATGTGCGACAAAATGTAATGGAACATTTTAATTCCTATGATTACAACCAATATACAGCAGCTGATGTTAGAAAAGCTTTAGCTAGTGATAAATGTACAATAGAAGATTTCAAGGCACTTCTTTCGCCAGCGGCAGAGCCATTTTTAGAGGAAATGGCAAAGAGAGCTCAGCGTGAAACCAGCAAGCACTTCGGAAATACGGTATATCTTTTTACACCAATTTATATTGCAAATTACTGTGAGAATTATTGCGTTTATTGTGGATTTAACTGTTATAACAAAATCAAAAGATTGAAGCTGACCTATGAACAGATAGAGCACGAAATGAAGATTATTGCTGACAGCGGGATGGAAGAAATCCTGATTCTCACTGGAGAGAGTCCGGCAAAATCAGATGTCGAATATATAGGCGAAGCCTGCAAGATTGCCAGAAAATATTTCAGAATGGTTGGAATAGAAATATATCCTGTGAATGTAAAGGATTATGAGTACTTGCATGAATGCGGAGCTGATTACGTAACTGTTTTTCAGGAAACATACGATTCCGATAAATATGAGACACTGCATTTGATGGGTAACAAGAGAATCTGGCCATACCGATTTGATGCTCAGGAGAGAGCTCTAATGGGAGGTATGCGAGGCGTTGCTTTTTCTGCATTACTAGGACTTTCTGATTTTAGAAAGGATGCGCTGGCATCAGCTTTACACGTTTATTTTTTGCAAAGGAAATATCCGTATGCGGAGATGTCATTATCATGTCCGCGGCTTAGACCAATAATCAATAACGATACAATCAACCCATTGGATGTTGGAGAGAAGCAATTGTGTCAGATTATTTGTGCCTATCGTATATTTTTACCATTTTGTGGAATTACGGTTTCTTCAAGAGAAACTGCAGAGTTTAGAAATGGAATAGTTAAGATTGCTGCAACAAAAGTTTCTGCAGGTGTATCAACGGGAATAGGTGACCATGAGGAAAAGTACACCGGGGAAGAAACCGAGAATGCATCGGGAGATGAGCAGTTTGAAATATCGGATGGTCGCAGCTTAGACAAGATGTATTTAGATATTTCTGATGAAGGATTACAACCAGTTTTTAATGATTATATATATGTTTAAAGGAGATGAACAATGAAAAACTACACTACACAAATGGATGCTGCAAGACAGGGAATTATCACACCTGAGATGGAAATCGTAGCAAAGAAGGAGTACCGCACACCAGAGGAAATTAGAGATTTGGTTGCCGAGGGTAAGGTAGCAATTCCAGCAAACAAGAATCATAAGTGCATCAATCCAGAGGGCGTTGGAAGTATGCTTCGCACCAAGATTAATGTAAACCTTGGTGTGTCGCGTGACTGCAAGGACTATGACATTGAGATGGAAAAGGTTATGGCCGCTGTAAATATGGGAGCCGAGGCAATCATGGATTTATCTAGTCACGGAGATACAATTCCTTTTCGCCGCAAGCTTACATCTGAGTGCCCAGCTATGATTGGAACAGTTCCAATTTATGATAGTGTAATTCATTATCAGAGAGATTTGGCTACACTAACAGCGCAGGACTTCATTGACGTTGTAAGACTTCACGCTGAGGATGGTGTGGATTTTGTCACACTTCACTGTGGAATCACAAGAAAGACAATCGACCAGATTAAAAAGCACAAGCGTAAAATGAATATCGTAAGCCGCGGAGGCTCGCTTATTTTTGCATGGATGACTATGACTGGCGAGGAGAATCCTTTCTATGAATATTATGATGAGATTCTCGAGATTTGTCGTGAACACGATGTGACAATTTCCCTTGGTGACGCTTGTCGACCTGGATGTCTTGCTGATGCATCAGACGTATGTCAGATTGAAGAGCTTGTGCGCCTTGGAGAGCTTACAAAGCGTGCATGGGCAAGAGATGTACAGGTAATGGTTGAAGGCCCTGGCCACATGCCAATGGATGAGATTGCAGCAAACATGAAGATTCAACAGAAGATTTGTATGGGAGCTCCATTCTATGTACTCGGACCTCTTGTGACAGATATTGCTCCAGGATATGACCACATTACATCTGCAATTGGTGGTGCTATAGCAGCTCAAAACGGTGCGGCATTCTTGTGCTATGTTACACCAGCAGAGCATCTTGCACTTCCTAATGTTGATGACGTAAAGCAGGGAATCATTGCTTCAAAAATCGCAGCTCATGCAGCTGATATTGCCAAGAAGATTCCGCATGCAATGGATATTGATAACGAAATGGCTGAAGCAAGACAGTGCTTTGACTGGGATAAGCAGTGGGAGTGTGCAATTGATCCAGAGACAGCCAAGGCTATTCGCGCTGACCGTTCGCCAGAGTTCGATGACACATGCTCTATGTGCGGTAAGTTCTGTGCAGTACGCAGTATGAACAAGGCTCTTAGTGGTGAATATATAGATATTATTGGTTAATAAGAAAAAACCTCAATAATATCTTTAAGAGTTGACAAATAAAGATTTCTTACCTATTATCCTTGAAGGATGATAAATAATTAATGACGTATGTTTATCAAGATGTCATTCTAAGTTATATCTTATTTGAAACACTAGGGAAATAATTATGAAAACAAATAGCAGTTTTAATAGAATACTTGCTGTAGTAGCCATGATAGCTACTGTTTTTGTAATGCATTTTTCATGTCAATATATATCAGAGCATACAGGGCATCACTGTGATGATTCTTCACACTGCCCTGTATGTACAATGATTCTTCAGTGCGAAAATGTTGTTAAGACACTTGGCACTGGTCTAATTGTAGCAGCTGCAATTGCCTTTATTACAAAGGCAATCAATGAGGTTGTTTCTCATTTCAACTACCAGTCTATTCAGACTACATTGGTTTCACAAAAGGTTAGACTTGATTCTTAAAACCAACTTTTGAGAGTTTTCTCTCGCAGGAAATTTGATAAAATATACAGGTGGACTCTATCTTTTTGAGAGTTATATTATTTGTAGAATTGGTTGTTCTGCAAGTTATAGGCCTGTTAAGGTATGAAAGGAATTGAGTTAAAAAATGAATAACAAGTTATTGACAAAGATTTTTACTAAAAAGATTTTAAATAAGAACCGTAGACTAATGGCTATTATCGCAACAGCTGCTATGTGCATCTGTGCATTTACAGGCTGTGGAAATAAGGCCTCAGATGCCGGCACAAGTACAGCGGATAATGATATTACTGCAGCAGCGTCTGCAACTGAAGATAACAAGATTTCTGTAGTTACAACTATTTTTCCAGAGTACGATTGGGTAAAGGAGATAGTTGGTGACAACGATAATGTTGAAATCACAATGCTTCTTGATAATGGTGTGGATTTGCACAGCTATCAGCCAACTGCAGATGACATTATGAAAATTGCCACATGTGACGTGTTTGTCTATGTTGGTGGTGAGTCAGACGAGTGGGTAGAGGATGCCCTTGAAGAAGCAACAAATGATAATATGCAGGTAATCAATCTTCTTAACATACTTGGTAGCTCTGTAAAAGAGGAAGAAGTGGTAGAAGGAATGGAAGGTGAAGAAGAAGAGGAAGAAGAGGGCGAAGAGGAAGAAGAAGGCCCAGAGTATGATGAGCATGTATGGCTTTCACTTAAAAATAGCCAGGTGTTAGTAAGTGCCATAGCTGATGCTATTTCAACAGTTGATTCAGAAAATGCTGATACTTACAAGGCAAATGCAGATGCTTACAATGAAAAGCTTGCTGATTTAGATGCTAAATATGAAGATGCTGTTTCAAATGCCAGCGGAAAAGTTGTATTATTTGGTGATAGATTCCCATTTAGATATATGGTAGACGATTATGGTCTTGATTATTATGCAGCATTCGTAGGCTGCTCCGCAGAGACAGAGGCTAGCTTTGAGACTATTCACTTCCTTTCTTCAAAGGTAGATGAGCTTGGCCTTAAGTCAGTTTTCACTATTGAAAATTCAGACCAGAAAATCGCAAATACGATAATTGAAAATACTAAGGCAAAGGATGCTAAGGTATTAACAATGGATTCTATGCAGTCTACAACAAGTGATGACGTTGCTGCAGGAGAGACATATCTTAAGGCGATGGAAAAGAATCTTGAGGTATTAAAGGAAGCCCTTAATTAAGGAGAGTATCATGGCTTTAATTTCAGCGAATAATTTAACAATTGGATATGATGGACATCCAGTGCTGTCCAACCTCAATTTTGAAATTAATGCAGGAGACTATTTTTGCATAGTAGGTGAGAATGGTTCGGGAAAGACTACATTGATGAAAACAATTCTTGGATTGCAGCAGCCGATTTCTGGGGCCATTGAATTTGGAGAAGGACTTGCTAAGAATCAAATCGGTTACTTGCCACAGCAGACAGATGTTCAAAGAGATTTTCCGGCATCGGTTTATGAAATTGTCTTATCAGGCTGTCAAAATGCTTTGGGGAAAAAGTTTTTCTATTCCAAGGAGCAAAAAGCCCTTGCACTTTCAAATATCAAAAAAATGGGCATTGAACATCTTAAAGATAGATGCTATCGAGAGTTATCAGGTGGCCAACAACAGCGAGTGTTACTTGCTAGAGCCCTTTGTGCAACTCAAAGAGCATTGCTTTTAGATGAGCCTGTTGCTGGACTTGATCCAAATGTTACTGCTGAAATGTATGAGCTTATAAAACAGCTAAATGATGATGGCTTAACTATTATTATGATTAGCCATGATATTCAAAATGTACAAGGCTACGCAAATCGTATATACGATGTGGCAGAGGAGGTATAGAAATGATTGATAAACTTATATTGTACCTGTCTTTTCCATACGTGCGTTATGCCATTATTGTAGCTGTACTAATAGCACTTTGTTCATCACTGTTAGGTGTTACACTGGTGCTTAAGAGATATTCTTACATAGGGGATGGATTGTCACATGTGGCCTTTGGCGCGTTGGCAATAGCCACAGTTCTCAATTATACAAACCGAATGGTTATAGTATTACCACTTACAATTATCAGTGCCATTCTTCTTCTTAGAAAGGGACAGAACACTAAGGTGAAGGGCGATGCAGCAATTGCAATGATTTCTGTTGGAGCCCTTGCCTTTGGCTATCTGATTATGAACCTGTTTCCAAGCTCGGCAAATGTATCTGGAGATGTTTGCTCCACACTGTTTGGTTCAACATCACTGCTTACATTGTCAGCAAACGAGGTGTTTATAAGTGGTGTCCTGGCAATAGTTGTAGTGGGGATTTTCATCCTTTTTTACAACAAGATTTTTGCCATAACTTTTGATGAGAATTTCGCAAATGCGGTAGGCACCAATGTAGGTTTTTACAACCTTTTAATTGCTACCGTAATTGCGATAATTATTGTTCTTGCAATGAATCTGGTGGGTTCTTTGCTTATGTCTGCGCTGGTTATTTTTCCAGCATTATCGGCAATGAGCATATTTAAGAGCTTTAAAAGAGTTATTATTTTTGCAGCTATTTCATCTGTTATTGGTGCCCTGACAGGCCTTTTGGTTTCTATCCTGGTAGGCACTCCAGTTGGCTCTACAATTGTAGCTGTAGATGTAGTAATGTTTTTTGTTTGTTATGTTATAGGAAAAGTGAAAGGCTAAAGTCATGAAAAAACGTCTAGTGATTTTGATATGTGCAATAGCAATGATGTTTCAGGCTTGTGGTAATACGACAAAGAATGAGAAGGAGCCTGATGCTAGGGTGCAAACTGTTGATGAAGAAGATGAAGAGCCGGAAGAAGAGGAAGATGACTTGTTGCAGTCAGAGTATGAAGGTCAGGATCCAAATCCTGATGCAGTAAGTTCACCTGCCGGTATTGATTTAGACTTGACCATGCTTTCGTCAACAATGATTTATTCTGAGGTATTTAACATGGTGGTTTCTCCACAGGATTACGTTGGAAAAATCATAAAGCTTGAGGGCACTTGTAACGTATATACGGACCCATATACAGATAAAACTTATTATTCTTGCATAGTTCAGGATGCGACACAGTGTTGTTCGAAGGGTTTGGAATTTGTCTTAGATGACAGCAAATATTCCAAGGAGGATTATCCTAAATCAGGTGATGACGTAACAATTACTGGTACTTTTACAACCTACGAGGAAGATGGAGAACAGTATCTCACAATTGTAAATTCTACAATGGAGTAAGGTGATTTGGCAGGCTCATATAGAGCCTGTCTTTTTTCTTAATCAGGAAATTACGAAGCAAAATTCTATCTTTTATGACGAATTGCTTGATAAAATTAATTTCATCAATATTACGTAATTATTACGCAATTGAGAAAAATGTAATTTTTTCTTCATTTTTTACTCAAAGTGTGTTATGGTAGAAGACAAGGTTAGCTAATCAGGAAAAATTAACAGTGTTGCGCGCAAAGTTTTCGACAGAAAGGTAATACTATGAGGAATAAAACAAAAGCTTTTGCAGCTAGCGTTTTGGCTGCAGGTTTCGCAGCTGGATTATTTTCTACGCAGTTTATTACAGTTGATGCAGCTGGAAATACTATTAGAGTAGGTGAAGACGCGGCAACTATCAACGAAGCTTTAGCGGTAGCCCAAGAAGGCGATACTGTATATATTCCTGCGGGAGTATATCACGAACAATTAAATATAGATAAAAATAATATTTCGTTAGTTGGAGAGGAAGGAACAATCCTTGACGCTTATGTTCCAGATGAAACAGAAGAGGAAAAGGCAAATCCTAGAAAGAATGATATCCTTCCTACAGCAGATAAGTTTGCTATGATTAATGTTTGCGCCAGCGGCGTGACAGTTTCAAATATCGAAATGGAGCATTTATACTTGGATAGCGCAAATCCAGACGTGGCTCCAATGGGTATTAAGGTTAATCCAGGGTTAAGTGACATCAATATCTCTAAGTGTAAGATTCACGATATGGGATGTAATTATAATACAGAGGATGGAGATACCACAGGCAAGGTCTTAGACGAAGGCTTCAATTCACATGGTATTTTAGTCCAGGGTATGTATAAAGAAAATGAGGGTATTAATAACGTTACTATTGAGGGATGCGAGATTTACAATCTCAGACTTGGACAGAGTGAGTCTCTCGTTGTAAATGGAAATGTAGACAATTTCAAGATTATGAACAACCATGTTCATGATAACGACAATATCGGTATCGATGCCATCGGTTTTGAGAAGACAGTTAATATAAATGATGGCGGCGAGACTTTGAAGGATGGCGTTACTCTTGAGGATGCCATGAGAGATAGAGCTCGTGGTGGTGTGATTTCAGGAAACATCGTTGAAAATATCTCAAGTACAGGCAATCCAGCATATCCTTATGATGAGGAGAATCCAAGACCAGCCGGAACTGATTACAGAGAGGCTAGTGCCGATGGTATTTATGTGGATGGTGGATGTGACATCACTATCGCCAACAACTTCGTTCGTAATTGCGATATTGGTGTAGAAATCGCTTCTGAGCGTGTTATCCAAAAGGATAAGTCGTTCGACTTCTCAGTTACAGGTATTAAGGTAACCAACAACACTCTCTATGAGAACAATGGTCAGGCCGGTATTTGTATCGGAGGTTATGAAGAAGAGAGAGAAATTGTGTATGGTTGCGAGTTTACAAACAATACAGTTTACAACAGCGAGAATGTTTGCCTAAAGGTACAGCATACAGCAGATGCGGATAACTTGAAGTCAGGAGATTATCCAGCAAACGTATTTGAAAAGAATCTTTTCATCACAGATGGTAAGGCTCGTGCTTATGACGAGGCGTTTGAAGAAAGTAAGTATTCTGAGGGCAATACATTTACTGACAACATGACAAATGATAAGAAGTTTAAGACAGAGGGTGTTGGTCAGTTTAAGCTTGAAGGCATCGATGTGTCTGATATGAGCGCTAATGTTTCTTCACCAGATGATTTGGCTGGTTATGGAGCTAATGGAACAGAGCAAAATTTAGTGGATACAGACAAACCAGATGTTGAAGATGTAGACGATGAGAACATTGATGACGAGAACATTGATGATGAGAACATTGATGATGAGAACATTGATAATGAGAACATCGATGACGAGAACATTGATGACGAAAACATTGATGATGAGAACATCGATGACGAAAACATTGATGATGAGAACATTGACGACAAAGACGTTGAAGACGAGAATGTCGACGACGAAGATGTCGAAGATGAAGATGACGGCGACGATGATGAGCATCATCATCACCATCATCATAGGAATCATTGTAGATCCTTCGACAAGCATTCTTGCAGACATTAATAACTACAAAAAAGGGCTGGATGCAATTTGCATCTGGCCCTTTTAAATCCAATTTTATTCATAACACTGCGATAAAATTACAAATCTACTGATCCAACTCTATCGCCATTACCAACATAGTAAATCTTTCTTTCCTCAGGCTTAATGTAGATTTTAAGATCCTTAAGCTCTATCCCTCTGTAGTGCTTGCGGAAACCTGCCTTAGCCTTCTTGAGGCAATCTGACTCAGAAAACTCAAGACCCTGGAACTGAATTACTGTTGTAGAAGCAATCGCTTTTTTGCGAGCCCTACTAGCTGCAGTCTTAGTGGTTCTTGTGGTAGCCTTTTTAGCTGTAGTAGCTTTCTTAGCTGCAGTAGTCTTTTTAACTGTAGCAGCTTTTCTAGCTGTAGTAGCTTTTTTGGCTGTAGAAGTCTTCTTTGCTGTAGTAGCTTTTGTAGTACTAGTTGTAGCTGTTTTTGCCATTCTCATACACCCCCATAATTAAGTGAAATTAATTACCTAACAACACTATTATATAACGGTGTTGCATAAAATGCTAGTGTTAACAAAAAATAATAAAAATAAATCAAAGCTTAATTTTTGGTTAAATAAATCAAATATCAGGGACATATGGAAGAAAAAAACATATACTTGGTTTAATAGCAACGCATATACGATTATTACATTATGCAACGTGACGCGAACGCTATTTAATTGGAACAGAACTTTTGAGCAATAAGAAAGGAAAATATGATTAATCTATATTGATTAAGCATATAAGGTTGTTTATGTATGAAATTAAAAAAAAATTTGTGAGGGAAGAGTATTTGAAAGAGCTAGAAGAGAGAGGATTTATACCTAAAGATCATACCGTAAATAGGCCATATATTGGTCCTATTGTAATAGGTGCCTTTAAGTATTATGCTCCACTTACATCTAATATAAAAAAAGACGACGAGGGAGCTTGGGTAGATGGAATGGAACATAATACTAGCCGTAATTGGGCTTATTATGAGCCAATAGTCGGAAATGATGGAAAAGAATATGGGGTAATAGATTTTAGATATATGTTTCCTGCACCAGATAGTATGGTTGAAAATTATAATATAAACAAAAAAACGGATGATAGGATACAACCAAAAAAAACAAAACCAAGCAAAGAAGAACTTGAGGAGCAAAAGGAAACGTTAGAATTTTTCATGCCGCTTGGTGGACAAGATGTAAATGAAGCAATAAAGAATGTAAACAAAGGTTTAAAGGAAATAGATGAAAATGACTATAAGGTGGAGAGAGCTCGTATTCAAAGGGGTTTTATTAAAAAATATAATATGAATAAAAAAGAAAATCCTTATGACATTACTGTAATTGAGATGAAGGCGAAAATAAATCGAGAGAATCCGTGGTATTGTGGGAAGTATTTTGCGATAGAAAAATATGTATTGGATGAAGAAATAAAAGCGCTTAGGGAGAATAAGGCTCCTAAAGATGTTGTAGAAAGAGTCGAAAAAACAAAGGAACATCTTATAAAAAAAGAGGCATTTCTAGTATATGATAATGGTTATTTGGAAGTAGATGATCAAAATCACGTTTACAATAAAGAAAGTGTTGGTAAGCCAATTGAATCTGTAAATAATATTGAAAACGATATTCAAAAAATTGCGCGAAAAGGTTGGCATAAATGGTGAAGTATAAAATCAAATTAAGGAAAAGTCCTTGTAGAAATTTATTTGATTTCTATAAGGACTTTTTTACCTTATAGGAAATTGCTTTGCAATCTCCTATAAGGTAAAAAACACACTTCGTGTGAAATATGTGTCTCGGCGACAGAAGAATTTATTTGCTTACAGCAAATGTCGCCTCGCACTGCTGGA
>JAEEGK010019073.1_pt1 | contig 14756 bp, 10 predicted proteins | sample 8958771 | NCBI WGS metagenome assembly JAEEGK01 (sample SAMN16246547, study PRJNA631951) | gut metagenome | biome: gut microbiome; feature: rumen; material: SC-attached | host: Bos | place: Iran: Karaj | collected 2018-10 | reverse complement strand
CGCAAGCTGCAATGGGAACCCGAAGCATTAGCCGACGGCTATGTGCGCATCACACTGCCCAACGAGAAAGACGGACTGCATATCGACCCTGCACTACTCGCACCCAGCCGCAACAGCGACCTGCAGGCTAGCGTCCGTCCCGAATACTACCATTACACTATGGAACTGCCCAAGGGTGCCACCCTTATTGGTGGTGAGGTGAACATTGAATATTCAAACATCGTAGGCAGCATCAACATCATCATCAAGCAGAAGAAAAATCGCCTCCTCGTCACCCGTAGCCTACGTCTGCGCAAGGCGGTTATCACCAAGGCAGAATACTCAGCCTTCCGCCAGCTGATGATAGACTGGAACGGGAATAAAGAGTTAATCTTCAGCCTATGAATGGAGTAGTATGGGCATTGATATGTGCCCTCCTGTGGACTGCCGGAATGCTCTATTTCGACAGCCGGAAGAAGAAGAAATGAATGAAAAAGCCGCCTTCGATGAGGGCGGCTTTTATTATTCCACTAGCTGTCTAGAAAGCCCCGATGCACTATAATCACATCCATACATTGCAAACTCTTCTAGAAAAAAAAATCTAGCCATATTGAAAAAAATATGTATATTTGCACTTGCAGACAAAGAGTAAAAACATCTGCAAACTACTGAGAAAGCGCATTTTCGCCTTATTCCTAAACCGTGAAACTGGACACTTCACTGATGAAAACAGGGAATAAAGGGAAGATGAATGCTCCTGTTGGATTGTATTCATACTATATGATACATCCCACAGTGGAGCAATTCACCCAAACCTTATTTTTTGTTTTCGGGAGTCCAGCCCCACGGTTAAAGATAGGTCACAATGGATGGCTCCACTTTCTTGTATTGTATTACCCAAAGAGAGAATTATCGTGTCGAATGAGCCAAGGCACAGAAACTAATTGCTTTTTGCCTATGGACAAGAAACACAAATCATGCTACGACCCGCCGAGGGTAGCTGTTGTCGCCTTCAAGGTTGAGGAGGGACTGAATGCGTCGTTTGAGTCGCGCACGGCAGGTTTTCTCCTTCCTTTTGGCGATGCCACGTGGGACGCACCGTCTACCTCTTCCCAATCAAGCCTATTCGGCGACGGTGACTGGACGGGCGGCTCGTCATTTTCGAACAACAACAGTTTTGGCTCCGGCAGTTGGGACAATTGAAAATGGATATTATATTTGATACATACCCCGGCTCTTCGAGCCACCCCTCTCAAGAGGGGACGGGCGGGAGCCATCCACAGGCTACTCTGTTGTGTACAAATGTGATGCGACAGCCATCCCCTCTAGAGAGGGGTGCCACGAAATGGCGGGGTATGTCAAAAAAATGAATTAAAAAGTAAAAACAATGAATAAACAACTTTTCCTCCTTTCCTTTATTGTGGCGGCAATCGCCACACTGGCAGTGGGATGCCAAAAAGAAGAAGGCACCGTTACCCTCGGTGCCGAGATTCAGAGAACCGTAAGCGGCAACGCCAAAGTCTACATCGACGACCACGCCCCCTGCTGGCACAATGGCGACGAGGTGTACATCAACAATGCCGCCTATCCCGTCATGGCAGCGTCAGGCTCCTCAGCACGGATTGAGAATGTGGTGTCGAGCAGTGCCTATCGTGCTATCTTCCCTGCAGGCATCGTGCCGATGGGTAGCGACATCAGCAGTAGCAGCAGTGTCCCGGTAACGTTGCCGTCGGTTCAGCATTACGAGTTGGTGAATGGTCACCAGAGAGTGGATGTGCCGATGGGAGCCTACATCACCAGTGGTAGCACCTTGCAGTTCTACAATCTATGCTCCGTGGTGCGAGTGATAGTTAGCAACTCACTGAATCAAGACTTGACACTGAGCCGCATAGAACTGACATCAGATACGTCTAAACTGAGTGGTGCAGGCATTGCAACCGTGAGCAACTCGGTGAACGACCGTATTGAAATGACCAGCACGGCATCACATACGGTGACACTCAATTTTGGCAACAATGGCACGACGGTTGGGGCGTTGGCGACAGAGACATTCGACATTGTGGTTCCAGAGTTCGGCACTGACGATGTGGCCATAGCAATTTATACCACCAACGATAGGTATGTCGAAGTGGAGAAAGAGAATGTTGCACTGGCGCACAACACCATCACTACAGTGACAGCAAACGTTACGGCTTTGGCAGAAGCGCCTCATGCCGAATTGGTGGATGGACCAACGTTTAAGAGTGCTATTCCTTCAAATGCCACATCGGTGGTCTTTGAATACAACAGCAATGTTAGTTCTGGAACATTGCTTTCCACAGCTAATTCTCCTGTACCGATTTATGGCAATCTAGTAGGAACAGAATGGAAAGTTTCGACAAGTGATAGCAGAATAAATGCCAATCCTAACTGTTACCGAATGTTCGCATATAATAACCTTACCTCAATTATTTTCGGATCAGGATTCAACACCTCAAATGTGACGAATATGAGTGGAATGTTCGAGCGGAGCAATCTAACAACTCTGAATCTCGACAATTTCAATACCTTGAATGTGACGAATATGAGCTATATGTTTGAAGGGTGCCACGACTTGACAAATCTCGACCTCTCTAATATTAACACTTCGAATGTGACGAATATGAGCTATATGTTTGAAGGATGCGTCGACTTGACAAGCCTTGATGTATCTAATTTCAACACATCGAATGTGACGAATATGAGTTATATGTTTGCATTTTGCTTTAAACTTACAAATCTTGATGTCTCCAATTTCGTCACCACGAGTGTTACAAATATGAATTATATGTTTTATGATTGCCTCAGACTGACCAGCCTCGATGTTACCAACTTCAACACATCTAATGTGACAGAGATGCAAGCTATGTTTATGTCTTGTTGGGGTTTGACAAGCCTTGATGTCTCCAATTTCAATACCTCGAATGTTTGGAATATGAGCGGTATGTTCAATTCATGTAGAGGATTGACAAGCATTGATGTCTCCAATTTCAACACTAGTATTGTAACGGATATGGGGGCTATGTTTTATGGTTGCAGTAGCTTGATAAGCCTTAACCTCCACAGTTTCAACACATCGAGAGTAACGGATATGAGTTATATGTTTAGCGATTGCAGTGCCTTGACAAGCCTTAATCTCTCAAACTTCAATATGAGTAATGTGACATCAAAGTCTTCCATGTGCTTAAATCTTTCCACAACTTCGGGTTATTGCTACATTACCTGTCCGTCATCTGTAGAGACGGCAATGCGAAGTGGTACAAGCCTGCCCACCAGCGGGGTGACATTCACTTGGTTGAGACCGTAGCCGAAAGAAGAAGTCCCCAACGGGGACGACAGAACATATGCAGGGGTGTCAACCCCTGCATAGAGGACAATAATAATCAAAGCCCTGAAGGGGCGACAGAACATCATCAAGATTTGTTGTGCTGCCCTTTCAGGGCTTTGATAATCGGTATTGCCAGTGCGGGGGTTGGCACCCCCGCCAGTGGTCTTGCGTCCCCTTCAGGGACTTTTATAGGTAACCTCAAATTTTTATAATGAACACGAATGAAACTAATCTAACGAATTATTATTCGTGTCATTCGTGCTATTCGTGTTCGAAAAAAACGGATATTTAGTGGTTACCTATAGGAAGAAAGAACCTATCTGGAACACCAGGAATGCCATGAGCCATGCCAACACAAGGCTGTTGATGACGGTGAACAGGGCCCAGTCGCGGCCAGCCTCGCGGCGGAGGGTGGCGATGGTGGCGACGCAGGGGAAGTAGAGCAGCACGAACATCAGGAAGGCGTAGGCCTTGACGGGGGTGAAGAAGGGATTGGAGCGCAACGACTCCTCCAACTTGCTATCGCTGTCCTGATGGTAGAGGATGCCCATAGTGCTGACGATGGCCTCCTTGGCAGGCAAGCCTGTCAGAATGCAGACATTCATACGCCAATCGAAACCCAAGGGACGCATCACAGGTTCCATCCAATGGCCTATGGCGGCAAGGGCGGAATGCTCCTTCTGCACCACATCCATCTCGAAAGAGAGAGAGTCTAATTGAGAATTGAGAATTGAGAATTGAGAATTGAGACTACATACCCCGCCACTATCGTGGCACCCCTCTAAAGAGGGGACGGCTGACGCATCGGAAGAATTCATTTTCATCTTGATATTTTCTATCTGAGCCTGATAGGGCTGTGTCAACTCCTCGTTGCGGGGAAAATAATAGAGTGCCCAGATGATGATGGATGCCCAGAGGATGACGGTGGAAATCTTCTTCAGATAGTCTTCACAACGCTCCCAAATGTGCTTCCACGTGTTGCGCCATACGGGACGGTGGAAAGCGGGCAACTCGCTGACATAGTCCTCATCGTCTTGTCGAAAATATTTGGTACGCTTCATGATGAGGGCGAAGATGATGGACAGCAGTACGCCAATGAGGTAAAGCGACATCATCACCAACGCCTTGTGTTGGGCAAAGAAGGCTCCGACGAAAAGCAGGTAGACAGGCAGGCGTGCGCCACAACTCATAAAGGGAATCATGAGCATGGTGAGTGTACGGTCTTTTTTGTTCTCGATGTTGCGTGCTGCCATGATGGCTGGAACGTTGCAGCCGAAGCCCACCAGCATGGGAACGAAGGAGCGGCCATGCAGTCCCACCTTGTGCATCAGCTTGTCCATAAGGAATGCAACACGCGCCATATAACCAGTGTCCTCCATAAGGGAGATGAAGAAGAATAGGATGATGATGTTGGGCAGGAAGGAGAGCACCGCTCCGACCCCCTGCACAATGCCGTCGGCAAGCAATGAGGTGTACCAGGTGTCGGGCATGACGCTGTGTAGTAGGTCGCATAGCCAGTCGATGCCAGACTGAATCCAATCCTGCGGATAGGCCCCAATCGTGAAGGTGCATTGGAATATCAGATACAGCACTATTGCAAGGATAGGCAGACCCAACCAACGGTTGGTGAGAAGTGAGTCGAGTTTTTCAAGCCTGGTGTGGTCGCTATGCTGAAGCGTCTCGTTGAGTGCACCACGAATGAATGCATGTCGTGCCTCGTGGATGATGGTGGCGGGCGACTGGTGGGATGATTTTTCAATTTTGCGGCGGTTGCCCTCGGCAGCGTAGGCCAGTGCCATGTAGTTGGGCACGTCGTGGAGCATGGCGAGGGTCACCTCGGGACGCTCGAGCAGACGGATGGCGACGTAGCGTTTGGAGTAGCTGTCGCTGATGTTGGGTATTTTGGCCACCTCGTCGAGGAGGCTACTGATGGCGTTTTCGATGTCGGAGCCGTAGACCACATGCACGTGGCGGCTGGCGTGCTCGCGTTCTTCGTAGGCAGCCACCACACCATCTATCACTTGCTCCACGCCTGTTCCGTCGAGGGCGTTGACGGGGAATGCCTGCACGCCCATGAGGCGGCCGAAACGGTCGTAATCGATGGAGTGGTCGGATGCCAGCAGCTGGTCGTAGCGGTTGAGGGCGAGGACCAGCTTGAGGTGCATGTCGATAAGCTGTGGGGTGATGACGAGCGACTCTTCGAGGTCGGTGCAGTCGACCATTTGCACCACCACGTCGGGATGCTGCGGCACGATTTGCTCGGGGTCGTCCAACTCGACCCACTCGAAATTGTGAATGGCTGCCGGAGCATTTTCACGGTTTCGGCACAGGAAGTCGGCCTGCTGGCAGAAGGTGGATTTGCCACTGCCAGAAGAACCTACGACGGCTATCTTGATTGTTTTCGTGTCTTCCATAATGGTGCAAAGATAGCACTTTTAATTTTATTGTTACATCACTATTATTAGTGATTTTGCATAAAAAAGTTTGTCATTGAAGAATTTTTCGTATTTTTGCAAGTTCAAAATAACAAAAACATATCGACATGAAAGACGTAAAAGCCTACATCGAAGCCAATCGTGAGCGCTTCCTAGAAGAATTGTTCGAATTGATTCGCATACCCTCCATCAGTGCCGAGAGCGAGCACAAGCCCGACATGGTACGCTGTGCCGAGAAATGGAAAGAGTTTCTTCTCAAAGCTGGTTGCGACAAGGCGGAGGTGATGCCTACCGAGGGCAACCCCGTGGTATATGGCGAAAAGATTATCGACCCGAAGAAACCTACCGTGTGCGTCTACGGCCACTACGATGTGATGCCTGTGGCACCGCTGGAACTGTGGAAGACCAGCCCGTTTGAGCCAGTGGTGAAGGACGGCAAGATTTGGGCTCGCGGTGCCGACGACGATAAGGGCCAGAGCTTTATGCAGGCCAAGGCGTTCGAGTTTATGGTCAGGACCAACCAGCTGCCCTGCAATGTGAAGTTTATGCTCGAAGGCGAAGAGGAAATTGGGTCACCCAGTCTCTACGGCTTCTGCGAGAAGAACAAGGAGTTGCTGAAGAGCGACGTGATACTGGTGTGCGACACCAGCATGATTGCCTCCGACGTGCCCAGCATCACCAGCGGACTGCGCGGCCTGTGCTACTGGGAGGTGGAGGTGACGGGTGCCAACCACGACCTGCACAGCGGCATCTACGGCGGCGCCGTGGCCAATCCCATCAACATCCTTTGTAAGATGATTGCCGGCCTGCACGACGAGAACAACCACATCACCATTCCGGGATTCTACGACGACGTGCTGGTCATCAGCGACGAGGAGCGTGCCCTTATGGCTCAGGCTCCTTTCAACGAAGAGGCATACAAGAAAGAGCTCGACATCAAGGCGGTGCATGGCGAGAAGGGCTACACCACCAAGGAACGCACCGGCATCCGTCCCTGCCTGGACGTGTGCGGCATCTGGGGCGGCCACACGGGCGAGGGCTCCAAGACCGTGCTCCCCGGCAAGGCTTACGCCAAAATCAGCACCAGACTGGTTGCCAATCAGGACTTCCACAAAATCAGCGACCTCTTCCAGCACTATTTCGAGAGCATTGCCCCCGACTGCGTGCGCGTGAAGGTGACCCCCTGCCACGGTGGTGCGGCATACGTCAGCCCGCTGGAGATGAAGGCCTACCAGGCCGCCGAGAAGGCTATGGAGACCACCTACGGCAAGCGTCCCATCCCCACCCGTAGCGGCGGCAGCATCCCCATTGTGGCGGGATTCGAGAATATCCTTGGCACCAAGAGCATCCTCATGGGCTTCGGCCTGGGTAGCGACGACATCCACGCCCCCAACGAGAACTATCCGCTGGAGCAGTTCTTCAAAGGCATTGAGACTATCCCCTATTTCTACGAATATTTTGCACAGTGAACTTAATGTTTAAATGTTTAGAGGTAAGAGGTAAGTCTGCCCAAAACTGCGTCAGCTTAAACAATAAACTTTAAACTTAAACAATATCATATAAGAATGAAAAAGATACTTCTCATCGTATTGCTAGGCATAGCCCTGGTGCCCGCCATGGCTCAGAACCAGCATCACCAGCATGGCCAATGTGGCCACAGCTGTGGCAACTGCCCTCACCATCAGGCACAGCAGCAACAGCAGGCTAAGACTATCAACGGCATGACACCAGAGATTGTCAATGCTTTCCCAACCGCCAAAATCATAGAGAAAGAGGCGAAATGGATTGTCGTATACGATGCAAACAAAAAGGTATTGGGCTATGCCGTCTACTCCAAGCCTGCCAGCATCGGCATCAAGGGCTACAACGGCGAGACTCCGCTGATGATTGCCCTCTCACCCAAGAAGAAGGTGATGTCAGTCACCCTGCTCGACAACCAGGAGACCCCTAGTTTCCTGACACGCGTGGTCAATGCCGGACTGCTCAAGAGCTGGGACGGCATGAAGGCTAAGAAGGCCGCCAAGAAGAAGGTGGACACCGTCAGCGGCGCCACCTATTCGTCGCGCAGTATCATCCAGACTTTGCAAGCCGCATTAAGCAATCTGTAATATGGTCTATTCACTGTTTACAGACATGGACCGCTGCACCCCCGAGGAGGTGCAGCGGTTACTTATGTTAGTCCCTGAAGAGCAACAGGTTATAGCACTAAAATTCAAGCATACATTTGGTCAGTTTGCTACGGTAAAGAGCTATCTGATGCTGAAAGAATTGCTGGTTGAAAATGGTCTTGTGCCACCTGCCGACCCGCTTCGGTTCGAATTCAACACGCATGGCAAGCCCCATCTGGCAGACTATCCCGACGTGCATTTCAACATCAGCCACTGCCCTAGGGCAATAGCCGTGGGGGTGGACAACGCCCCTATCGGCGTGGACGTGGAACGCTTTGTTTCGCCTTCCGACTCGTTGCTAAATTATTGTATGTGTGATGACGAAGTGAATCAGGTGCGTCAATCAGAACATCCCAAACAGACCTTTGCCGCACTGTGGACCAAGAAGGAAGCACTCTTCAAACTAAGGGGCACAGGCATCACTAAGGAACTGCGTGAGGTGCTTGTACACCCCCATCCTGATGTGGAACTAGATACAAGAATATTTGACGAACAGCAATTTGCCTTCACTGTCGCCACCACAAAGGGGATTGCTTGATTGTTTGAGTATTTGGCGCGTCAGCCATCCCCTCTTTAGAACGGGAGCAAACATCCAGTGAATGTTTGCCGCAAGGCCAGGGTATGTTTCAAACATGCAAGCAATAATCCTACTCCGCGCTAATGGTGAAGTCGAGGTCGGCCAATTTAAAGTAGGCACCCATGAAGTCCATGTAGCCCACACGCACCGTCACGGTCCCCTCTTTCACCTTGGGAGTCATGTAGTAGGTGCCCAGCTCGCTGCCTTTGCGCATGGAGCAGACATCTTCGTTGACGACCTTCAGGATGGTGTTGTTGGCACCCACCTTCTCGAGTTTGATGCGCACAGTGTTTTCCACACCAGCCTTCAGCACCATCGACTCGGGTTCGAGCACGGTGATGCCCTGCTGTTCGTGAGCCCTCTGCGGCACTGCCACCTGTGCCGAGGGCGGCACCTGATAGAGCGTGTCGTAGGTGGTGTGTTCATAAACTGTGGACTGCTTGTTTGCAGTGTCCTGCTTGATGGGCTCCTGTGCCATGACAGATATGCCTAAACAAACGATTGAGACAAATAGTAGTAATTTCTTCATATTTATAGATTTATTATCTTCCGAAAAGTTTCAGTATTCTCATCTTGCGCCTGCCCGAAGTACCCGTGTAGGGATGCTCGCGCAGGGGCAGGTTGAAGTGGGTCTTGCCTATCAACACGGTCGAGGGATGGGTGAATTCGCGGAAGCCCCACTCGCCATGATAGGCACCCATGCCCGAATGTCCGGTGCCGTTGAAGGGCACGCCTTTGACCATCAGATGCACACACACCTCGTTGATGCAGCCTCCGCCATATTGCTGACGCTGCATGGTGCGTCGTGCCCAACGTAAGTCGCGGGTGAAGAGGTACATGGCCAGCGGGTGCTCACGCTCGGCGATAATGTTCATCATACGCTCTACCTCCTTGTCCTTGAACGGCACAATGGGCAGCAGCGGATTGAACAGCTCGTGCTGCACGATAGGCTCGTCGGCCGACACGGGATAGATGATTGTTGGCGCATAGCGGCGCGACAGCCTGTCGCCACGGCCGCCATAGACGATGCGGCTGCGATATTCCTCGGCCAATGTGGCGCACTTGTCGTAGGCCGCCTCGGTTATCAGTTTGGGGTATTCGTCGTTATGCTCGGGGCTGTCGCCAATCATCTTGGCAAAGGCATCCTTCAGCTCCGCCAAAAAGGCATCCGCCACCTCCTCGGCCACGGCCACCTGATTGATATTGATACATATCTGTCCCGCGTTGCAAAGTTTGAAGAAGGCAATCTTGCGTGCCGCGTCGCGCAGGTCGGCATCCTTGCGCACCACGCACCAGTTGCCCGTCTCGCCACCCAACTCCAACGCCACGGGCGTGAGGTTCTTGGCCGCCACGGCCATCACATGCCTGCCCACGGCAGGCGAACCAGTGTAGAAAATCTTGTCGAACCGCTGAGCCAGACACTCGTCAGCCACGTCGTGACCGCCGTCCACCAAGGTGACATACTCCGGAGGGAACAGGTCGGCGATGAAACGTTTCAGCATCGCTGTGCTGGCCTTCGACTTGGAGCTGGCCTTGATTACGGCCGTGTTGCCACCAGCCAGTGCCGCCGTCAGCACACCCAATGTCAGCAGCATCGGAAAGTTAAAAGGACTGATTATCAACGTCACGCCGTAGGGTATTTTATACACTTTGGTCACCATGCTGGGGAAACACATCAGTCCGCTATAGTGGCATTCGGGACGAGCCCAACGCCGCAGACCGTGTATAGTCTCGTCTACCTCGGCGATGATGGGCAGCACGTCGCACAGATAGGCCTCCACAGCCGAGCGTCCCAAATCCTCGGCCAAAGCCTGTTCCATCTCCTCGGCGTGGGCTTTCACCGCCGCTTTCAGCTTCTTCAACTGGGCAATACGCCATTTCACATCCAGCGTCTCCCCTGTTCTGAAAAACTCTCGCTGCCTTTCAACAATGACCTTTATATCTTCCATCCTTCAAACTATTTAAAACACAAACATTCACCTTTCCATTACCAGTCGCACGCTGTGTCCCGTGGCGCGGTCTGTTTGATAAAACTGATAGCCACTTGACAGGAAGTAGATTTCGTAGGCCGACACCAACGTGTAGCCCGTCGAGGTCCAGTAGCATCCGTAGTCGCCTACCATGCCCACCGTCACGCCGCTACGCTCGCCTGCCGCAGGCAGGAACACCGCACCAGCACCCTCCATCTTGTTCCACTGCTCCACGCTATAGACATTGGTCTCAAAGCCCTCTTTGGTGCCGTACTGGAAGGTGCACCCATCGGGCAGTTCCCACTTGTCGGGCAGCAGCAGCATCCCGTGCATCGGCGCGCCGTGAAGTCCCACGTTCTCAATTGTCGCCAATGCCTTCTTCTTCGTCGCGTCGGTGCGATATTTCAACAGATAGGTCCATTCGTCGTAGGTCATGGTGCGCCAAGTCCCGGCCTTGTTGCCTCCATTGCTGATGGCGTTATAGCGGCCCCAGTCATAGTCGGTGCCGTCTATGTCGAGCAACCCATAGGCATATTGCTTGCTTGAGTCTGCCACCGTGTAGGGCATCAGCTCGTTAGCTCCCGAGGTGCCCCACCCAAAGAGGTCAATCCATCCGTTGTAGGTGGTGTCGGCACGCTCGTTGTCGTAGCCCGCCACGTCGTACTGTCTGCCAGCAAAACGCCATGTGCGGCTCGATGCCTGATACTGCAAGTTGCCCTTGGCAAATACCACCGTCACCCCGTCGCCAATCGTGTAGCGTGCATTGATGGCACCTTCTGTCGGATACAGCGGACGCTCCACCACGGGATCCTCTCCCGTGCATCCCACAGCCAGCACCGCCAGCACTATTGCAAAGATTCCAATATTCTTCATCTATATCCAGTTTAAGGTTTAAACTGATGCAAATTAAACATTAAACTCTAAACACTAAACTTAAAACAAAACAAATAACGCACCTGTCGCAATATTATTGTACACGTCACGCGCAATTATTTTCATTAGAATTTACAACAATCCAAATTTTCTTCGTATTTTTGCATCTTGATTTGCGAGTGCAAACGGCGTGTGGAACATTTATTAATTCTTAATTTTTAATTCTTAATTCAAGATGTACACGATTCTGAAAAAAGAGCTCCTCAACAGCAACCAGATTTACCTCATGGAAATCCATGCCCCCTGGATAGCCCGCAACGGTCAGCCCGGACAGTTTGTCATCGTCATCCCCATCGACAAGGGCGAGCGTGTGCCGCTGACCATCTGCGACATCGACCCCGAGCGAGAGAGCGTCACCATCGTGTACCAAGTGGTGGGCGAAAGCACCCGCCGCCTCAGCCAGATGGCTGTAGGTGACAGCCTCTACACCATCGTCGGCCCGCTGGGCCGCACCAGCGAACTCATCACCGCACCCGCCGATGAGCAGCAGCGCATGCGCCTCCTCTTCGTGGCGGGCGGTGTCGGCATCGCCCCCGTCTATCCACAAGTCAAGTGGGCGCACGACAAAGGCATCCCCACCGACGTTATCATCGGTGCCCGCAACCGCGACCTCCTCTTCTTCGAAGACGAGATGCGCGCCGTCTGCGACCACCTCTATATCATGACCGACGACGGTAGCTACGGCGAGAAAGGCCTTGTCACCAACAAGATTGAGCAGCTAGTACCCGCCGACACCTCAACGGCGACAGCCGGGGGGTATGTTCCCCCCTATACCCACTGCGTCGCCATCGGCCCCATCCCCATGATGAAGTTCGTCTCGCTCCTCACCAAGCGGCTCGGTCTGCCCACCATTGTCAGCATGAACTGCATGATGGTTGACGGCACCGGCATGTGCGGAGCCTGTCGCGTCACCGTGGGCGACAAAGTGAAGTTCACCTGTGTCGATGGTCCCGAGTTCGACGGACACCTGGTCGATTTCGACGAGGCGGCACGCCGTCTGCGCCGTCCCGACGAGCGCAAATACCACATCGCCACCGTCTCCGCCGACGGCTCCGATCACCACCGCTGCAACCTCGCCCCTGCCGTCGAGCAGGCCGTCAGCCGCCAGCGTCCGCAGGAGCAGGACCCCGCCGTCCGCGCCACCAACTTCGACGAGGTCTCCTACGGCTTCACACCCGAGCAGGCCGTCGCCGAGGCCCGTCGCTGCCTGCATTGCAAGAAACCGCTCTGCGTCACCCAATGCCCCGTCAGCATCCATATTCCCGACTTCATCGCCGCCGTGGCGCAGGGCGACTTCGCCCAAGCCGCCGACATCATAGCGCACGACTCTGCCCTTCCCGCCGTCTGCGGCCGTGTCTGCCCGCAGGAGACCCAGTGCGAAGGCAGCTGCATCCTGGGCAAGAAGGGCGAGCCCATCGCCATCGGTGCCCTCGAACGCTTTGTCGCCGACTGGAAAAGAGAACATTCTTCCGACCACTCCGACCATTCTGACCTCTCCGATTCCTCCGACAAGAAGAAGGTCGCCATCATCGGCTCCGGCCCCTCTGGCCTCACCTGTGCCGGCGACCTCGCCAAGCAGGGCTACGCTGTCACTATCTTCGAAGCCCTCCACCATGCTGGTGGCGTGCTGGTCTACGGCATCCCCGAGTTCCGTCTGCCCAAGCAGAAAGTCGTTGAGCCCGAGATTGACAACCTGCGCCGTCTCGGTGTCGAAATCAAGACCAACGTCATTGTCGGCAAGAGCGTCACCGTCGACGACCTCTTCGACCGCTATGGCTACTCTGCCGTCTATATCGCCAGCGGTGCCGGCCTGCCCAAGTTCATGGGCATTCCCGGCGAGACGCTCGTGGGCGTCATCTCTGCCAACGAACTCCTTACCCGCACCAACCTCATGCACGGCTACGACGAGGCCTACGACACCCCCATCTACCTCGGCCACCGTGTCGCCGTCATCGGCGGTGGCAATGTGGCGATGGATGCTGCCCGCACCGCCAAACGTCTCGGTAGCGAGGTCACCGTCATCTACCGCCGCGAACAGGCCGACATGCCCGCCCGCCGCGAAGAAGTGCACCACGCCATGGAGGAAGGCATCCAGTTCTCCTTCCTCACCAACCCCACCGAGTTCCTTGGCGACGAGCAGGGCAACGTCTGCGCCATGCGTTGCGTACGTATGCAGATGGGCGACCTCGACGAGAAAGGCCGTCGCCGTTTCAGCGTCATCGAAGGCAGCGAATTCGAAATGGAGGTCGACAACGTAGTCGTCGCCCTCGGCACCAGCCCCAACCCCCTCATCAAGAGCACCACGCCAGGCCTTGACACTGAGCCGTGGGGCGGCCTCAAGACCAACGACGAGGGGCAGACCAGCCGTCCCGGTGTCTTCGCCGGAGGCGATGCTGTCAGCGGTGCCGCCACCGTCATCCTCGCCATGGGTGCCGGCCGTGTCGCCGCCCGCGCCATCGACAAGTACCTTTCTGAGAATTGAAAAGTGAAAGGTGATAATTGAAAATCACCCTACCACTTCACATTTTGCGCTTAACATTTTGTTAAGTCAATTATTATTCCTATCTTTGCATTTGGAATAAAAACTATAGCCTATGGATAACCCATTTGTTTTCAACGGATACCGAGGAAAAGACTATTTTTTCGACCGTGAAGAAGAAACTCGCATACTGCTGGATAATGCGACTTCCGCAGTCAATGTCACCCTCATCGCACAACGGCGCATGGGCAAAACAGGGTTGATTTTTCGTTTATTCGACGAACTGAAGGCCAACGCCATCCACATCACCCCTATTTATGTTGACATATTTGCCACTCGTGACATCTCCGAGCTGAACCATACCCTTGCCTCTGCCATTCTCGCCACCTTCCCCGACTCTACCAGTATCGGCAAACGCTTTATCTCCATGCTGAAAGGGCTACGTCCCCTACTAGGTCTCGACCCACTGACAGGAGTGCCCCAACTGCAATTCACCTATCAGAACCAGTCCGAAAAAGAACACACCCTCGAAGGTCTACTGCTATTCTTGGAACGACAAGAAGCCCTTGTACTTTTGGCAATAGACGAGTTTCAACAAATACGCGAATACCCAGAAGATAATGTCGAGGCACTACTCCGCACCTACATACAACGCCTCCATAACGTTCGCTTCATCTTCTGCGGAAGCAAGAAACATATGATGGCCGACATCTTCAGCAATCCACAGAAACCCTTCTTCTCCAGCACGCAATTCGTGGGTTTGAATCCCATCCCTGCTGACCGCTATGCCCACTACATCCAAAAATCTTTTTCCGACCACGATTGCCATATCGCTGACGATGCCGTTGACTACATCCTCCGTTGGACAC
>JAEEGK010019072.1_pt1 | contig 14756 bp, 11 predicted proteins | sample 8958771 | NCBI WGS metagenome assembly JAEEGK01 (sample SAMN16246547, study PRJNA631951) | gut metagenome | biome: gut microbiome; feature: rumen; material: SC-attached | host: Bos | place: Iran: Karaj | collected 2018-10 | reverse complement strand
CCCTCGCTGGTGGATTCTCTGCCGGAGATGAGCCAGACGGTTCCGCAAAGTTCATTGCGAACGTTCTTCGTGAGCCAGGAATTGCGAACGCCGTTATGGAGCTTAAAGAAACGCGGAAAGGTCTTATCCTTGGTATTTGTAACGGTTTCCAGGCACTCGTTAAAACAGGACTTCTTCCATACGGAAAGATTCTTGAACCAACTGAAGATATGCCGACCCTTACGTACAACCGCATTGGCCGCCACATTTCAAGAATCGTAAGAACACGCGTGGTTTCCGCAATATCACCATGGGCAGCTGATGAAACAGTTCTTCTTCCAAAGACGCACATGATTCCGATTTCTCACGGAGAAGGCCGCATCATAATGAGCCGCAAAATGGCAGAAGATTTGTTCAAAAAAGGACAAGTCTTTACTCAGTATGTAAATGAAGACGGTGTTCCTGTGATGAACGAGCCAGATAATCCGAACGGCTCTATGTTTGCAATCGAAGGACTTACGAGCGAAGACGGTCTTATCCTTGGTAAGATGGGCCATTCTGAAAGAAACATCGGAAATAACCCAGACGGAAGTTCTTGTGATATAATAAAGAACATCGGCGGAGATAAATGCCAAAACGTTTTCGCCGCAGGTGTACGGTATTTTGCATGAAAAAGCTTAGTTCAAAGACGAGTCTGATTCTCATCATCACGGTTTTTGCCGTTGTTCTGTGTGCCGCGTTTGTTATCGTTATTCACGGATACCGAAATCAAGTTAAATGGTATTATGATTACGAAACAGCGCGTGAGCAGGCATTCAGAACGCAGAAGGATATTTTACTCGTCTTTGAAGGCTCCTCCTGGGATGAAGCGAGTAACCAGCTAAAGGCAGATATTCTGGATAAAGACAACTTCTTGAAGGCTATTGGGAAAAATTACGTTCCTTGTCGCCTTGAAATTCCGCTTGATGATGGAGAAACAACCTTTTCCGAGCAGCAGGAAAAAAATCTTGAGATATATCAGATTTTTGCCATTCCAGAAGTGCCTACAATCCTTGTGCTGACGGCTAATAATCAGATTTATGACACAATTCCGTACACAACCGGAACAACTTACGATGCTATCATACAATCGATAGCAAGCGCAACCGACAAGGGAAAGTATATTACAGTTTTGAACGATAAGCTCAACCGCACCTCCGGAATAGAAAAAGTCGCCGTAATAGACGAGCTTGTCTCAAACACACCGCAGGATTACATCTTTCAGTTCTACAATCTTATAAGCACAGTGCCGGAACTTGACCCGAAAAACGAGTCCGGACTTGTCGGCAAATATACGCTGATAATAACGCACGTTGCCTCACTTGAAAAGCTTTTTAACGGCGATGCGGAAGGGGCGGCAAAAGTGTATGCCGAAGTTGCAGAAAATCCGCTTTTTAAGCCTGAAGAAAAGCTAGAGGCGTATTACAAAGCTGCGACAATGTGCTATTACGGCGAACTGAACGATTTGCTCAAAGAATATCTTACAAAAGCAATTGAAGCCGATCCTGAATCGGAAAATGCTTCGATTTTGCGGACAACGCTTCAAAACTTTATTGCGGAAGAATCGGAGCAAAAATAATGTCTGAGCAGCCTCCGCCTGATACTTCTTTTACCATTCTTATCATTCTGGCTGCAATTCTGCTGATTCTTTCCATGTTTTTTTCCGCATCGGAAAGCGCATTCCTTTCTGTGAACAAGCTTCGTATCCGTTTCCTTAAACGTCAAAAAAACAAAAGTGCCATACGCATAGGAAAGCTTCTTGAAAAAAAAGACCAGCTTATCAACACCATCCTTATAGGAAACAGCCTTGTAAATATTGCGCTTTCTTCAATTGTGACAGCAATCTGCGTAAATGCTTTTGGCAGTTCCGGTGTTGCCGTAGCAACTGCTGCCGCGACTGTTCTTCTTCTTATTTTTGGTGAGATAACCCCGAAATCTTTCGGTACAAATTACCCCGAATTCACTGCATCCGTACTTTCGCCTTTTATCTTGTTCTGTAAATGGATTTTTCACCCGCTCGTCGTAATGTTTACCGGCGGCGTTTCCGTTATTTCACGCGTAGCGGGCATAAAAACAGGCGAACAAAAAGCCACTTTTTCTGAGGAAGATATAAAAACTCTTATGGAAGTTAGTGAAGAAGAGGGTGTTATCGACTCTGACGAAAAGACGATGATGCACAAGGTTTTTAAGTTCACGGATCTAGATGCAAAAGATATTATGCGGCCGCGAACGGAAATGACCGTTATCCCGATTACGGCTAAATATAGGGATGTTATAGAAATATCTCAAAAAACGCATTTTTCGCGCTTCCCGGTCATTGAAGATGATATAGACAATATTCTTGGAATTCTTTATATAAAAGATGTTTTACTTTATACAGAAAAGCCGCATGATTTTTCCGTAAAGAAAGTGATGCGTCCGGCTCTTTTTATCCCGGAGACAAAGCGGATGTCATCGATACAGCAGACGTTGCGCGAAAAAAACCAGTCCATTGCGATTGTTTTGGACGAGTATTCCGGAACGGCGGGGCTTTTGACTGTAGACGATATTTCGCGCGTTATCTTTGGTAAGACAACCGACGAATACGATATAGCCGAGCGGCCCGAAATTTCAAAGATTCTTAGCGACAGATACATTTTAAGCAGCTCTACAAGGCTTTCGGACTTGTCGGAACGTGTGGGCGTACAGCTTACAACAGAAAGCTCAGAAACTCTTAACGGCTGGTTTGCCGAAAAACTAGACCGCATCCCGCGCGAAGGAGATGTTCTTTTTGAAGCTGGTTGGAGTTTCACGGTTTTATCTGCTGACGACACACATATAATTGAAGTCCGCATGCAAAAGCAGACAGGGGAGGGTGGTCAATGAGAACAGCCATCTATCTTGCTGTAATTGCTGTACTTATTGGGTGTGCGGCTTTCTTCGCGTCATCCGAAACGGCATTTTGGAGCATTTCGCGCGTAAAAATGCGGCAAATGCTTAAAAAAGACAAGAAAAAAGCGGAACCCGTCGCAAAGCTCAAATCTAAGCCGGACAATCTTCTTACGCTCCTGCTCATAGGAAACAACTTTGTGAACGCGCTTGCCTCCGCGCTCGCAACTTCAATAGCAATCAAGATTACCGGCTCTAAAGGCCCGGCGGCAGCAACTCTTATTCTTACTCTTTTAATGCTCGCGTTCGGCGAAATTCTGCCTAAAACGCTCGCGTCATATACACCGGAACAGACGGCTCAGCGTTCTGCATTGCCGCTCATGTTCCTGTGCTTTGTGTTCCGCCCGCTTATCGCTGTTTTTAATGTCATAACAAGCCTTGTCGTAAAGCTTTTCAGCGCGTTGCAAAAGAAAAAGGATGACGCGCCTTCAATTACAGAAGATGAGCTTAAAACGCTTATAGATGTCGGTAATGAAGAAGGCACGCTTGAAACGGGCGAAAAAGACATGCTTTTCAAGATTTTCGAGTTTGCCGACCTGCGGGTTCGTGACATACAAAAGCATCGTTCGCTCGTAAAATACATTTCCGAAGATGCAGATTACAAAACAACCGTAAAAGCCTTTACAGACTCCGGTTTTTCAAGGCTGCCAGTTTACAAAGACGATGTGGAAACTATAACCGGTCTTGTTCACTACAAAGACGTGTTGTTTTTTAAGGGTGCGCGTGACACGTTTACCGCAGGTCGGATAAAGCGCAAGGTTCTTTATATTCCGGAAACTATACCAGTTGTAGCGTTGCTCCAGCGGTTTCGTACTGAAAACCAGAATTTTGCCGTTGTCGTCGGTGAGCTTGGAAGCAACACTGGCATTGTAACTATGGACGACGTTCTTAAAGCCGTATTCGGACGCGTTACCGATGAATACAACACGAAAACAGTGCCGGCAGAAGAACGCATACGCATTACAGGAAACTCGGAGTTCCTTATTCCAGGCGATATGCTTATTACGGACGTAAACAGCATTTTCAGGCAGAATTTTGACTCTGACGATTTTGATACAATAGGCGGATGGCTTTTGGAACAGTTTGGCAGCCTGCCGGAAACAGGCGAAAAGCTAAAAAGAGGCAACTTGACTTTTACGGTGGAAGATCAGGCTGCGCGTCGCCTTCAGACTATACGGCTGAAATTCGACAGCTCAAATGCGTTTGCCGCGCACAAAAGTCCTAAAACCTGAAAACGGCGGCTCCGCTTGCTGATGCATTCCATGCATTAAAGCCGCCTTTGTAACCTGTGTTTTTTGTGCAGTTCGGTGGAATGCCGACATAATCATCACCGTTTTCTGCCGGAAGGTACGTTGCTGCGACGCGCAGAGAAAGCAAAAAATGCTTTGTCAAAGCGTATTCAACAGTCGCCCTGAAATCTGCACCGCTGAACCACGTTTCAACAATATCCGTGTAATAATCGTACGCAACATTCGGAGAAAACGCGTAATGCTTATCAAGCATCCGGTTGTATCGGTACAGGTTTACCCACGCGTCAAAGCCCAGGCTAAAACGGTTCGAAAACTCATGCCGCCAAACAATTCCCACTTTCCAATAAAACGAAAAAAAATCATAAGTGATTACGGTATTTCCCGTATAATCAGATGTATACGGCATATCCGCTGACCAATATTCATCAATCACCGCACCCGTTGAAGTATGCTGCGAGTATCCGTTTTGCGCCCTAAATTTTACGTTTTGGTATTCAAAGCCTATTCCCGCTCCAAATCCGCTTGAAAAGCTGTAATCCGCATAAAATCCAGTGTCTATGAATAAATCCGTGTAATTATCGTGATGTGAAAAATCAGTTATTCTGTCATCATATTTAAGCGTGTCAAAATCTTCCATTGAGCCGGTAACAGTTGGATAAACAGAAGAAAAATAAGCCTCTACGTTTATAGAACGACGATTGCTTAATTGATAGCCAGCTGTTGCATTAAACGTACCGAAAAAAGCCGGCATCATCTCCCAATTAAGCCAACTGACACGGTATAATCCTCTTGTAGAAAATAAGCGGTAGAAGTTTTCTGTTACGACCCCGAACTGCGCTCCTGCTCCTATTCCGGCTTTTAAGTAGAAGCTGCCTGACGTGTCAGGTACAGCTTCACTTTGCCCTTCTTCAGCAAAAGAAGCGGCAAAAATCATTAAAAGAAACGAAATCAGCAGGATTTTTTTCATTATTCTAACGCGTCAAAGCATTGTCGTAAAAACTGACGAAACTGTTGAACATCTCCATATCAAGTGCATTGCACCATATTGATCGGTCAAGATTTTCCTTTATGAAACTGGCTCTATCTGCCAAATATCGTTCCCGATTCTCGCTTGCATTATAGTCGTAATCACGATTTTCGAACCATTCTTTGCAATCCGCATTTAACTTGGTTATATAATCATCATACGCTTTTGATGCATAAACATGATTGTGGCCGTTTGTTTCCAAATGGACAAAGGTAAAACGGCTGTCATCCTTGTATTTATCATAATAGATATTATAGCCGTATTCAACCGGAACAACCGTATCATCTTCACTATGAACAACCATTACAGACGTATTTGACGCGGCAAAGCCGTCCATCGCTGTGTTCGTGGCATATTTTCCGTATTTTATGAACTCGTGGAGCTTTACGAATGGCAGCATCACGTAGATAAAATCCCCAGCCTGACGCTTTCCTTCGGACTCAAACATATCAGATGATCTATTGAAGCCCGAACATTCTATTACAGCTTTTACTTCAGGATGATAAGTCAGAACGCTGCTTACGCTGTAACCGCCCCAGCTATGACCAAAAAGTACGATTGGAAGATTGCCAAACTCTTTATTTCCTTCAATGAAAGATATTGCATAGTCAAGGTCGATTACGCCCTGTGGAAGTCCGCCCACACCCTCGCCTTCGCTTTCATCGTTTCCCGTGGCATCATACGCAAAGGCATAATAGCCGTGACGAGCAAAATAATTCGCACAGTCCATGTACGAGTTATGTCCGCCACCACCAAATCCGTGAGCAATAACGACGATTCCGCGCTGTCCGCTTCCAAAACTGTACATATACCCTGTAAGCATTTGACCTTTGTTAGAAGCAAATTTATACTGAGTCCGCTGCAAGCCGTCAAAATCCGAAAGATTGAACATAAGTGGCTCGTCGCTTGTGAATCTCTGGTTGAAATTCTCGTTATAGATACCAACAGAAAGATACCAGATTCCTGCTATCAGAAGCACAATTACAGTGCATAAAATAATCAAAAGTACCTTTTTAACAGATACTTTTTTCTTTTGCTTTTCCATTTTGCGATTATCCTCCTATTACATAAACAACTTAGCTATCTTCAATTTGTCACCGTAAGGCTGATATCGTAGTGGAACATCCGGCCAGGCACCGCGTTTAAGCACGCTTTTTTCGTGCGTGAATGTCGTAAAGCTTTCTTTTCCGTGATAGTGCCCCATTCCGCTGTTGCCAACGCCACCGAACGGCATATACGGCGTTGCAAGATGAATCAGCGTGTCGTTTATGCAGCCGCCGCCATACGGCACTGTTTTTATCATGCGTTCCTGCGCTTTTTTGTCGCGTGTAAAATAATAGAGCGCAAGTGGCTTTGGGCGGCTCAAAACGTATGCAACAGCGGCATTCATGTCCTGTACCGGGATAACCGGCATTACAGGTCCAAAGATTTCTTCGCTCATAACAGGCGAGTCCGGGGCGGGCGAGTCAAGCAACGTCGGCTCTATCTGCCGGGTCGCCGGGTTCGTGGAGCCGCCGAATACAACGCTTCCGTTTGCTGCGTTGCGCCCGTCTACAAAAGCGGAAAGCCGCTCAAAATGTTTTTGTGTAATAATTTTAGGCAACTCCGGGTCTTCCAAAGGCTTTTCGCCATGAAACGTGACAATCCACTTTTTCATTGCCGCAATAAGCTCGTCTTTCACAGCCGACTCTACAAGGATGTAGTCGGGCGCAACGCAAGTCTGTCCTGCATTAACGAACTTTCCCCACATTATCCGTTTCGCGGTCAGGTCGATGTCTGCCGTCTTATCAACGATACACGGGCTTTTTCCGCCAAGTTCAAGGCTTACTGGCGTTAGATTCTTTGAGGCAGCTTCCATTACAAGCTTACCGACTGTAACTCCGCCCGTAAAGAAAATGTAGTCGAACTTTTGCTGCAAAAGAGCCTGGTTCGCGTCTCGCCCGCCCTCAACAACGGCTATGTAGTCTTCGGCGAAACACTCGGATAAAACCTTGCGTATTATGGCAGAGGTTGCCGGGGAATAATTCGACGGCTTAACGACAGTGCAGTTTCCGCCGGAAATAGAGCCTACAACCGGCGCGAGCGTCAGCTGGAACGGATAGTTCCACGGAGCCATGACAAGCGTAACTCCGTATGGCTCTCTGTAGCGGTAGCTTTTCCCCGGAAAGAGCGTAATAGGCGTTTTTACACGCTTTGGCTTTGCCCAGCGCGAAAGATGCTTAAGCGTGAACTTTATTTCATCTTTGACAATGGAAACTTCTGTGATATATCCCTCAAACGATGATTTGTTCAAGTCTTCGTGGAGCGCGGCGAGTATTTCCGCCTCGTGTCTTTCTATTGACGCAAGCAAGGCGCGGAGTTTTTCTTTCCTAAAACTGATAGGCAGCGTCTCGCCTGTGCTATAAAACTTTCTTTGCTTTTCCATTATTGAAACAATATCTGACATAAATCTTACACCTCCTTATCTTCCAAATATTTCTTTTCTGTGGAGTTTGCCAACCGCGTGCAAATCGCCACCTTGTGTTTTCAAATCGATACTGAACCGATTCATCGAAAAATGCTGGTACACGAACACGCTTTTCTCAAAATCGCACATTTTCGCATTGTTTGCATACAATCCGTACAGACAATCCCGATATCCTGCAAAAATGCCCTTCGGCTTAAGCTCACCGTAGCCCACAATCCAGATTTCGCACGAAAAAAGCTGCTGCAACCGGAACGCAAGCTCCGCCATATACTTTTGCGACTCTGCCACAATATCCGCTGCGACCTTTCCCGCCCGCTTACAAAACTGCACTAGCTCCTTTGTTTTTGCTGTATGAACCGGCGTTTTGTTCAAAATCAAAACATCTTTTCTAAAATCGATTCCCAGCTCCGCATGGTTCCGGAAAAATCCTTCCGCAATTTTCCCAGACTGCCCAATCAGATACGTACGGTTTTTGTTCAGCTGCTCGGATTTTCCGGGATTGTCGCCAACCACAATCAGCTTTACCGCGCTTTCTGCCGTAACGCCGTCAAAAGCTGTGTTATACACGACCGCATTTTCAAGCGGATATTCCGGCACTCCGTCCGCATCCGCAAGCTCCTTTTGAAGCGCGGCAATACTTTCGGTTTTAAGCGCATCGTTCCAGTTTTTAACGCGTTGCTTAAAATCTTCCCGTATTTTTACAAATTCTGTCCATTGATTTTCTGTCATTAATTAACTATATATTGTTTTTGTAAGAATTGACAACAAGGAGCCGATATGGGTTTTGATTTAGACCGGTTCAAAAAAGCACAGGAAGAAGATTATCCATATGCGTTGCAAGAAATTAAAGCTGGCAGAAAACAAAGCCACTGGATTTGGTACATCTTTCCGCAGCTAAAAGGATTGGGATTCAGCTCCATGTCTGAATATTACGGGATTGACGGACGTGCAGAGGCGCAGGCGTACATCGCAGATTCCGTTTTACGCGCCCGCCTTGTTGAAATTTCCCAGGCACTTTTAGCCCTTGAAAGCAACAACCCAACCCAAGTGATGGGCTACCCTGATGATTTGAAGCTCAAATCCTGCATGACGCTGTTCGCGCAAGTCGCCCCGGATCTCCCTGTTTTCGAGCAAGTTCTGCAAAAGTTCTTCTCCGGCGAAAAAGATTCCAGAACACTAAAATTGCTCAGGTAACCCACCACCCGCTTGCTTGTACCACATTTACTCAAAAACCTGTCAAAAATCCTAAAATTCACCATTTCCGTGACATTATATGACCCTGTGAGTCTTTTATAATTAGAACCGTAAACTTGTGGTGGGCTAGGGCATGGAGTGGTGGCAGCTTGCTGCCAGTGCGTAAGCACCGCGCGTTAGCAAGCCACGGAACGCCCGACCGCCAGGCGCAAGCTCTGGCGGGAGCCCCAGAAATCTGCGCTAATTGCAAATTCTGGTTAACCCAAGCGCAGTCCAGAACTTTAGGAGGTTCGTATGCAAAGACAAATCTTGATTGAGTGCGGTTCAAAATGGTTCGAGTTTTCAAAAAGCAAGACTGGGCAGCTTGATTACGTTGGAAAACTTACCGGCGATCTGCCCGATGTAAGCGATTGGCAGAAAATTGCGAGTAGTACGTATTTTTCCCCCAGCCGTTACGAGTTTCTTGCTGACGGCATAAATGTTAATCCGTGTGTATATGTCGCTGATGGCGTGGATATCTCTGATTATGATTTGTATTCGTATCTTATCCATGTAGGAATGTTGCTCGCAGCAGTTGACACAAAGGATTCTCTCCTTGCCGGAAAGCTTTACTTAAGCCGTCGTAAAACTTTCGACCAGTTCGCACAGCTGACCCAGTTTATTATGAAAGATTTTAGCGTAGAAATCTTGTTTTCGCTGTGCTATGGGCGCATGAATAACATTAACTCGGATGAGATTCCGCTGATTTTCAACAATGCTAAAGAAAAACTCGGTTTTGATCCGGCACAAGGAAACCTTGACCAGGCGTTTATCGGTTGGTTCAAGAAAAACAATGCCATCCTGACACTTCCGCTTGTTGGAACACAGTTCTACGGTTGGGATTGTGGTGGAACAACGCTTGAACATCTTTTAGATAATCTAAGTGTGGAAAATCTTCTTGCCTATGCCGAAAAAATTCGTCGCGCCAAACACGATTTTTATGCTTCTCTTGAAACTGCGGTTCAGGCTGAGCCTTACAATCCGCACGACCCTAATTCGATACTCGTGAGCATAGAAGACATCGACTCAAAATTGTGTGGTAACGTTGGACTTCGCAAAGCAGGGCATATCCGCGCGCTTGCCGCAAAAGTTCTGCGTCAGGCAAAACCCAAGAAAATGGCGTACAAAGCAACACTGCAAAGCCTTGTCGATGATGAAATCACTATCCGCGTGGAAGTATAGATAGGAATTACAAATATTGGGTGTTCCCGCCCGCTGAACTGCGTTCTGCGGGCGGTCGCTATGTTCCGGGTTACGCTCACGCTCCAGCCTCCGCACTCGCTCACAAGTTCGCTCGCTTGCGGTGGCTGTGCGCAGCCTTCGGCTGTTTCGCCATGCACAGCGCTAACACCCAGTTTTTGTATAATTTACAAATTATTTTCACTATAAAAAATATGCATCCTGTGTTAAGATTAAAGAGTTACGAAGGAGTTACAGTGAGTTCACAATCTGAAGCTGAATTAGAAAATTGGCTTATAAAAGCTCTTCAACAACAATTTAATTACTCATACTACAAAAAGCTTGAGGACAAAGATAGTTTAGAAAATAATTTTCGCACCAAACTTTTTGAACTCAATAAAAATGATCTCAATAATATTCCTTTTACAGACACTGAATTTGATCGTATTTTGACTTATCTTAAAGATAAATCTGTTTACCAATCTGCAAAACAACTTAGAGATAAGTTTGTTCTTGAAAGAGAAAATGGTGATAAAATCTATATTAAGTTTATTGATTTTAATAATTATTCAAATAATAATGTTCAAATTGCAAATCAAATCACACTTCTAAATAAATACGAAACACGTTTTGATGTAACACTCTTGATAAATGGTTTACCACTTATTCAAATGGAACTAAAGAAACGTGGTATTGCTTTAGAAGATGCTTTTAATCAGACAGAACGTTATCGTCGCCATGCATATACCGGACTATTTAAGTATATTCAACTTTTTATAATAACAAATGGAACAAACACAAAGTATTATGCCAATAGTGATAGCAGTTTCCTTCATTCTTCTGCATTTTATTGGACAGACAAGGATAACAAACGTCTTACCGACATTGAAGACTTTTTACCAGCTTTCTTAAATTCTGACCGTCTTTTTAAGATGCTTCATTTGTATACGGTATTAAATGATACAGAAAGACGCATGATGATTATGCGGCCATATCAGGTTTATGCAACTGAACTTCTTTTAGCTAAAGCTCTTACTTCAGATGATAATGGGTTTGTATGGCATACAACCGGAGCGGGTAAGACTCTTACCTGTTGGAAATGTGCTAAGCTTTTAATAACACACCCAGAAATCAAAAAGGTATTTTTCTTAATTGACAGGCGAGATCTTGATACCCAAACGACAGATGATTTCAATGAATACGAAAAAAATAGCGTAGACCAGACTGAAGATACAAAAGCCTTAACAGAACAAACAAAAGACAAAAACAGAAAACTTATAATTACAACAATTCAAAAAATGTCTCATGCCATAAATGACCCAAAATACAAATCAATTATGGAACAATATGCAAACGAAAAAGTAGTTTTCCTAATTGATGAATGTCATAGAAGCCAGTTTGGAAAAATGCACAAGGATGTAAAACAGTTTTTCAAAAAGGCTCAGTATTTTGGTTTTACCGGAACCCCAATTTTCAAAGAAAATGCAAAAAAAGAGGGTGAAATACAATACATTACAGAAACACTCTTTGGAAAACCTCTTCATCAATATATGATAAAACAAGCAATTGCAGATGGTAATGTCCTTGGATTCAAAATTGAATACATGAAAACCATCGTTGCCAAAAACTCTGTATTTGAACAAAAAATTAAAGATGAAGAGGCAACTTCTTCTTCAACAGAAGTCTCTGCAATAGATACAGCAGAAGCCTGGAATGATGAACGACGTATAGAAGCAGTTTGTAAAAACATAATTCAAAACTTCAAATCAAAAACTGTAAATAAAAACTATAATGCAATTCTTGCAACCAGTAGTGTAGATAATCTTATAAAGTACTACGACACATTCAAACGCCTTAAACCTGATTTTGTTTTTGCGGCAGTTTTTACATACGATGTAAATGAGGATGCAGAAACTAAAGAAGAAACAAGCCAAGATGCAATGGCAAGAATCTTGGATGACTATAATGCTCAATTCGGTACTTCTTTCAAAACCGATACCTTTGCCGACTACAATCAAGACCTTTCAAAAAAGTTCAAAGCAAATAAAATCAATCTGCTTATTGTTGTTCGCATGTATCTTACCGGCTACAACAGTAAAATCTTAAACACTCTTTATGTAGATAAGAATCTTGTTTATCAAGATTTGCTTCAGTCATACTCACGTACAAATAGAACAGAAAAAGCAACAAAAAAATTTGGAAATATTGTCTGCTACAGAAACTTAAAATATAACACTGATCAAGCACTCAAATTATATTCGAACTCCACAAACACAGAGGGTATTGTTCAAAAAAGTTTTGAGTACTATTTAGAACGACTACAGACCGCATTGGGGATGTTATGGCAAGTAACAGAAACCCCACAAGATGCTGCAAATCTTGAAAGTGAAACAGAACAGAAGAAATTTATTCTGGCATTTCGCGAAGTTACACGTCTCATAACAACACTCAAAACTTTTGAAGAATTCGAGTTCAACGAAGCAGTAATCGGAATTAGTGAAGAAGATTTTGATAATTTTAAAGGTCACTATCAAGATATTTACAAAATAATCAGTCGTAGAGATTCCCCAGAAAAAGCAAGCATTCTTGATGAAATTGATTTTCAAATCGAACTTTTGGAAACAGATATTGTAAATGTAGACTATATTCTTACACTTCTCAAGAATATAGATATGTCAAATCCACAGCAGAAAGAAAAGGACTTAAAAGATATTTTCAATAAAATCAAAAACTCTGCAAACCCAACTTTACGCAAAAAGGCAGACTTGATTATTGCATTTATTGAAAGTCTTGCAGCTGGTCTTGAAATGCCGGAAGATTTGGAAGACAAATACAGAACTTTTGAAGAAAAAGAAAAACAGAAAGAAATTACAAGATTTGCAAATGACCATGACATTACATATAAAGAATTGAATTCTATTTTTGAAGAATATGAATTTGATGGAATCTTGAGCAATGATTCTATAAAATCAATAATTCATAAAGATATGAGTTTCCTTGAGCTTTCAAAAGTTGTAAAGGAAATAAAGCTCTTTATAATTGAAACTTCCGATAAATACTCATTAGAAATGGCAGGATAAAATGGCAGAGATAAATACGACACACAGACAAGTTTATCAAAGAGAAGAACTTCACAAAAAACTCTGGGAAATGGCAAACAGCCTCAGAAACAATATGGAAGGTTCTGAATTCAAAAACTATGTTCTGGGTCTTTTATTCTTCCGTTTTTTAAGTGAGCATGAAGAGTTACAGATTAAAGAACTCCTAAAAGATGATGATATAACATTTCAAGAAGCTTTTCAAAATGAAGATTATATTCAACCAATTACAGACTGGATGATTGAAGCCAATGGATATTTTATAGAACCAAAGTATCTTTTTACAAGTTGCATTGAATTAATTGAGAAAGAAAAATTTGACGTTGATTATTTGAACAAGGCAGTTAACTCAATTACAGCATCTACACTCGGGAAAAAATCAGAAAAACTCTTTGAAAATCTTTTTGATGATATGGATTTAACTTCCAGTAAGCTTGGTCGCGATGTAAAAAGCCGTTCTATCTTAATTGCAAAAGTGATGAAATCTATCGATACAATAGATTTTGAACTTGAAAATACAGAAATTGATGTGCTTGGTGATGCCTACGAATATCTTATCGGTATGTACGCAGCAACAGCTGGAAAAAAAGCCGGTGAGTTCTATACACCGCAATCTGTTTCTAAGCTTCTTTCTTTACTTGCAACAGATGGGTTAAAAAAGACAAGAGCTGTTTGTGATTGTACTTGCGGATCAGGCTCCCTTCTATTACAGGTTGGTCGTTGTATTAAAGTCGGTCACTACTACGGAAACGAATGTAATCCAACAACATATAACCTTGCCCGCATGAATATGATTCTTCACAATATTCATTACGAGCAGTTTGACATCCGTCATACAGACACAATTACAGATGGCGGCGAAAACAGTTCAAGCTGGGAAGAAAAATACCAGGTGCAGGTTGCAAATCCTCCGTATTCCCAGAAATGGTCTGCTTCAGATAAATACATGAAAGACGACCGTTTTAGCCCGTATGGGAAACTTGCTCCAAAAAGCTACGAAGATATGGCATTTCTTGAGCATATGATTTTTCATATGTCAGATGATGATGCCAGAATTGCAGTACTTCTTCCTCATGGTGTTTTGTTCCGTGGAGGTGCAGAAGAAGCAATCAGAACCTATATTGTAAAAAATCTTAATTACCTTGATGCTGTAATTGGCCTTGCTCCAAACTGTTTTTATGGAACATCAATCCCAGTAAGCCTGCTTGTTCTTAAGAATAAAAGAGAAGAAAACAAAGATAATATCTTATTCATAGATGCCTCTAAAGAATACGAACCTGGCAAAAATCAAAATTCAATTACAGAAGAAAATGTTCAGAAAATCCTTAATACCTATAAAGAACGCAAAGATATAGAAAAGTTCTGCCATGTTGCAAGCATGAAAGAAATCGAAGAAAACGGTTACAACCTGAATATCACAAGATATGTAGATACTTTTGATGAAGAGCCAGAACTTGATTTAGCAGAAATCGACAAAGAACTAAAGGCTGCCACCGCAGAACGAGATTCTCTGATGAAAGAGTATGAAAAGTTTGCCAGAGAATTAGGAATATAAG
>JAEEGK010019069.1_pt1 | contig 14758 bp, 7 predicted proteins | sample 8958771 | NCBI WGS metagenome assembly JAEEGK01 (sample SAMN16246547, study PRJNA631951) | gut metagenome | biome: gut microbiome; feature: rumen; material: SC-attached | host: Bos | place: Iran: Karaj | collected 2018-10 | reverse complement strand
CCCAATCCCCAATCCCCAATCCCCAATCCCCAATCCCCAATCCCCATATAAAATATTTAAAAATATAAAACTTTTTTATTTTTTCATATAATAAAAATTTTAAATTAATATAGATTTAAAAATAATTAAAAAATTAATATATTTTTATTATTAAATTTATAAATATTATTTATTATTAATTTATTTTCTTGAATTTTTTTTATTTCTCATTTGCATTCTTTTTACTTTTCCATGTCTTTTATTTTGTTTTTTCTTAAAATGTTTCATATCATTAATTCTTTTTTCTTTAGATTTAAAATTTACACTTTTTCCAGCTAATAATTTTGGATTAAATTTTTTCTTTTTTTTATCTCCTTCAAAAAATTTATCTATATTATTATAATCATTAGGATTATTTTTAATATGTTTTTTCCATTTTTCAATTCCTTCAAATGTTTTTTTTTTAAAAGAACTTTTTTCTTTATTTTGAAAATCTTTAATTGATTTAGCAAATTTTATATTTTGAAATTTTTGTTTTTTTAGTTCAAAATTTTTAATATAAGTTTGTTCTCTAATTATTTGTTTTTTAACATTTTCCATTTGTTCATCACTTTTTAACATTTCTACAAAATAATCATCCGGTCTATTTATTTTTTCATTTAAAGATTTTAATTTTGATAAACCTTTAATTGCGTTTTCTTTTGTAATATTATAAATTAATAATTCTCTTTTTATATCATCATCTATATTTATATTTTGATCTATTCCTTCTTTTGAAATTAATATTGGCTTTTCTAACCATGTTATTTCAGCGTTTTTTTGAGTAAAATAACGATTAAAATCTGATTTTATATCTTTTATTTTTTCGTTTATTTCATCTTCTAAATTTATTGATTCTATTGAATCATTTTCTATTTCAGAATTATTTTCATTTTCATTATTGTTATTTTCATTATTATTTTCATTTTCATTATTATTTGAATAATTATAATTTTTCGCAAGTTCTTTTTCATTTTCAATATCTTCTTCTTTTTCAATTTCTTTTGAAGTTGCATTACCTTTTTCTTTTTGATATGATTTTATTTTTTTACCCATCTAAATGAAAATAATAATATTAAATATTAATTTTAAATATAATATTAAGATTAATTTTAAAATTTAAATATAATTATTTAACTATTATAAATATATATTATTTTTTATACATATTTTTAACATCTTCTTCAAATTTTTTTTGTAAAACAGGTCGTTTTAATTTTAATGTGGGTGTACATAAATTATTTTCAATATTAAATCCTTCAACAAATAAAATTATATTTTTAACCAATTCAAATCCTTTCAAACCATTTTGTCTTCCAGTTGTATCTAAATCTTTAATAATTTCTTTGATTAAATCTTTATTATCTATATATTCTTGAAAATTATCTTTCGTAACTTGCATATTTTTTTGATTTAAAAATTCAATACATTCCTCTTCTTCAGGAACAACCACCCCCACAATATAATTTTCAGTAGATATTCCAGTCACCCAAATTTGTTTAACATATTTAGAATGTATTAATTCATTTTCAATTTTTTCAGGGGCTATATATTCACCTTGAGATAATTTAAATATACTTTTAACTCTATCAATAATTTTTACCGCATTTCCTCTATTAGTTAATATAACTCCCACATCTCCTGAATGTAACCACCCTTCACTATCAAAAGATTTTACAGTGTTTTCTTCATCATTTAAATATGCTTTAAAAACTGCAGGTCCTCTAACACATATCTCACCTCTTGGTTCTAATTCATTAGTTTCAGGGTTTCTATCTTCACTGGTATAATTTAATTCGGGGCAATCTACTAATTTCATCTCTATTGCAGGTATTACCCCTCCCGGATTATCTGGTATATTATCTAAACAATTAGATATCATTGCAGCCCCACATGTTTCAGTTTGGCCATAACCTAACAATAAAGTTGTACATAATGTTACTCTTATAAATTCACATACTTCTCTTGAAATAGGGGCACCCCCTATTACGAATAATTTACATCTTCCACCTAAAATTGCTTTAGTTTTGTTGAATATCAATTTATCATAAATTGGATGCTTATATTTTCCATATAATCGTAAATTAGTTATTTTTTCTTTTAATGCTTTGTGAAATAATTCTTTTGCAATTTTTTGCTTTTTTTTTATATTATCCATTATATTATCATATATTCTAATTGCTATTCTTGGAACACATACAAAAACAGTCGGTTTACACATCACACTATCTTCTAATAATCTTCTTGGACTTCCTGAATAAAAACAAATTAGAGCTCCAAAATACATACAAAATAAATTAATAACTCTCTCAAAAACATGTGCTAATGGTAAAAAAGATAGATATACCTCTTTATCTGTTATTGGGATTCCTATGTTTTGTGTTCCAGTGACTTGAGCAGCTATTTGACTATGAGTCAACATTGTTCCTTTAGGTACACCTGTAGTTCCACTTGTATATGATAAAGTAGCTAATGTTTCAGGTTTGCAATGTGTAAATTCAACATGGTTTCCTTTTCCTTTTTCAACAACTTGATTAAAAGTATATACATTAAATCCTAAAGTTTTTGATTTTTCAATTTCTTGAGGATTATCATTATCAAATAAAATTAAATTTTGTAAATTAGATACTTTATTTTGTTCTTTTAATTTATTTATTTTTTTTAATCCATCACTTTCCATTCCAATTGTAGTTAAATTAGTTTCAGATAATATAAATTCAATGGTACTATCTCCTAACGTATCATAAAAAGTAACTAAACTTATACTATTCATATGAGATGCAATATCAGATACCATCCATTCTTCTCTATTTTTTGAATAAATTCCATAAAATTTAAATTTTTGTTTTGATTTTGTTTCAACTTCGGGACACAAACCATATAAAACGATTCCAGTTGCGTAATTAATAACTTCTTCATTAATTTGTGAATAGGTTTTAAATGTATATTTACCATAAGTATCTTTTGATATTTTTTCTCTTGTTCCGATGCAATTATTATTTGGAAATAATCTAACACTTCTTTCAAATACTTTCCATAATGTATCTATACCTTCATCTATTGTTCCTGGTAATTGTTTATCTCCTACTAATACACTTCGAATTATTTGAGTTTCTCCTGGTTTTTTTTCGCCTATTAAAACGTTGTATTTAATTGGTTTAAAATATTCTTGACCCATTTTTGAATCAAATAATAATATAATTAATAAGATAATTAAAGCACGAAAAAAAATTAATTAATAATTAATATAAAATTTGAATATAAATTTTAAATTAAATATAAAAAATTTTTTTTTATCTAAATTTAAATTAAAATATTTTAATTTTGTTTTTATAAAAATAAATAATAATTCAATAAGAATAATAATGTCTAAAGAAGTCGAATATTATGAAAAAAATGAAGTAGATTATAAAACGAAATTTTTTAGATATATGGATAGTTTAGTTTCTCATAAAACTTTTTCAAGAATTGAAAGTATAATTTTTATATCAATTAGTTATTTACAATTAATTTCTGGATTCTTTAGTGAACAAGTTGAAATTTTAGTAAAAGATGAAGTTCCAGATAATTACTTAATGTTATTTCAAAAAGTTATTAGAATAAGAGATTTATTTCAAAATTCTTTTAATACTTATACATTAATTATGTATATTTTATTCATAATGTTAGTTATTCTAACTTTTTTATTTATTTATAGAATGAGACAAACACAAAAAGTAATTTTTTATTCAATTTCAGAAAATATTATTAATTTTTTTTTAAAAATTTTTATTTATATTTTATATCAACCAATTTTAGATTTTTGTTTATCTTTATTTTGTTTTGGAAATCAAAATAAAAATTTTTCCGACGAAGAAAATATTACATGTTCCTTATCAGGAAAAATACCTTTATTTATAGTAACAATTTTAACATTTTTTTATACAATATTTTTAGGCATATTTTTATCAATTTATTACAATGAAAGTTTTATGTTATCAAACAATTTTTTATCCCGAATTTCTTCAAAATTTGAACTATATTTAAACATAAACGCAATATTTTTTTCTATAATTTTAAATTTTTCTTGGAATTTAGGTGGAATTATATTTATTTTATACAACGTAATTTTATCATATGTTTTATTAAGATTTTATTTAGAAACGTCTCCTTACTACGATAGCATAACAAATTTTTTAGTTGGTTTTTATATAATGTCATACACATGGGTCTCTTATTTTTCTTTAATTTTCGAGTTCATATATGTTAAACAAGTAAGCATATGTTTTTTATTCATTTGGATAATATTATTTTGGATGCATTATAATTTACATAGAACAATGGATGAAAACATTTCATTAAACACACCTTTTCATAAATTAAAAAATAAATTCGAAATTTTGTTGTATATTAAATATTTACTTACGAAATTCAATTCCATTGAAACTAATAATGAAGATCGAGCTGAAATTGTAGGTATTATTAATTTACATAAAACTGAATGCACCTCTATTGACTGTCCTTCGAAAATTAAGAAAAAAAAATTTTATTTACCAATCACAGATGAATGGTCTAAACCTAATTTAAGTGAAATTAACGATAGAGTTTATTTATTTAATTTCATCACATTTATATTCGATTTTTATATAAATCAAAATATTTTCGATTGTGATATTTTAATGAATTATTCACTTTATTTTTTACAAAATATTGGAAATCAATGTCAAGCAATGTATTATTATCAATTAGCTAGTAATGAACAATTGTCGTTAGAAGAAGAATTTATGCTATTTAGAACAAGCGAATTTATAAGTAAAGCTTTAGTAAAAACAACTAAACCAAGTGATGAAATAGCAGGAGTTTTAGAAGAGTTAAATACAACAATGTATTTTAAATATCAAGACCTTAGTGAAAAATTTTTTACTGAAATTTCAGCAGACATTGCATTAAGCACTGATTTTTGGAGATTATTTATAACAAAAGATTGTCGAAGAAAAAAATTAGATTTCAATAAAATTTTTTCATTAACAGATAAAATACGTCTAACAAAACAAAGAATAGATGATTGTTGGAAAGAATTATTTCAAACATACACCGGATGCAATGAAATATTTGATTTATATGAATGTTATGTAGAATATATAAACGATGATAATATTACATTAAGAGAATTAATGAAAATTCGAAATAAAAATTTCGCATTAGAAGGTGTTTTAAATTATTACAATGTTTTATTTAATAACAATACAGGAATTATTGTTTGTAGTGGAGACAAAGGAAAAGAAGGAATGATTGAAAAAGTAAGTGAAAATTTAAGTGAATTTTTTATATACAAAGAAGAAGAATTAAAAGGTATGAATATTGGAATTTTAATGCCACGAATATTTGAAAAAGACCATATTCATTTTATGCAGAGAAATATTAATATCGGTGAAAAAAGGGTGGTTGATAAAACATTTAGAACATATGCTAAAGATAAAAATAATGCTTTGGTAGTTATTAATATATCTGTTAAATTACTACCTATTTTAAGAGGGAGCACCTATTTTTGTGCGTTGATTAATAAAGAAAATTTAGATGATTGTATTTTATTAGATCAAGATTTTAATATTCAAGGAATGAGCGGAAAATTATTAAATTTATTTAATATTAATTCGGGTATTTTTCAAGATTGTGATGTTCCTTTTTGGATGATTAGTAAAGAATTCATTCATCATTATCAAACGTTTATGATGAATAATTCTCTTGTTAAGAACAGTTTTAATAAAAGTAATAAAAATTTAAATAATATTAATATCGAAGAAAAAAAAGAAGAAAATAAAAAAGAAGAAGAAGAAGATAATTATAAAAAAAATGATTTAAATGACTCATCAAGTTCAATAAATTCCCAACAAAATCAAGAAGAAAATAACATAAATGATATACAAAATGGGGCGGTGGAACTTGATTTTGAAATAAACGAAAACGCAGATGTTCAATGGGAATTAATAATACCACCCCTTTTTAAATTATATATCGCCGATGAAAATAAGCAACAAAATTTCTTTCAAAACACAATAGGAGTTGATAGAGACAACGAAACAGTAAGTTCAAATATAATAAACGAAAATTCAAGAGAAGAAGATGATGTAGATGAAACAGGAAAAATGTTACCAATTAAAACAAATGATAATAGTTCAACAATATCGAAAAGTCTGAATCAAAATTACACCGGAGGAGAAGATCATGACAAAGAGTTTCAAAATGCAATTGGAAGATATAGAACGTTTTTTAATTCTAATAATAATAATAATTTCAGTGAGTTAATTAATTTATTAGATAAATTAAATGAAGGAAACGATCAAATTTTCAAATTTGTAATCTCTTTTACTCAAATTAAATACGCAGAAAAAAAGGTTGCCTATTTAATTAGATGCATTGATAATAAAGACACAGTTGAAGAATCTTCGAATGATAATAATTTAAGCAAATCGAAAGACAAAGAAAAAGATAAAATGCTTAAAATAAATTTAGATAATCAAAATGATATTAATAACAAAAAAGGAACTTTTGATAGAAGAAAATATTTGCAATATTTAAAAAATATGGAAGAAGAAACAAACGAAGATGTAGAAAATTATATTAAAAATTTAGAAATGTATGGAATTAATATTAATGAAGATGAGAATTTAAAAGATAATGTAGATAATTGCCACCAAGAAATTTTAATTTATAGTAGAGTTTTAGGACAAGCCGCAACTAATGTTTTAGATGAAAATGGGTCTCAAAATTCAAGTTCATCAGCCTATACAAATTCCATAACAAAAAAAACACGAGTTCAAGAAATTAAAAGTCACATTATGGGAAATGTAGGTCAATTTTACACTTTAAGATTTATAAAATTTTTATTTATAATTTATATGTTAACAACAATTTTATTTGCAATCGTCTATTTAATTCAATTTAATTCTTTGTCTGATAATATGTTACAAATAGATAATTTACATAATAAAATATTTAGATTAATTTATTTAATAATAGAAAACATTTCAATAATTGTTTCTTTAAGAAGTTTGAAATTTATGATGAATAATTATACTGAATATGTATTTATGCCTTATACATACACTCAATCTTTTTTATTAAATCAAAGTGAAAAAATATCAGCTTATAATAATTATATTTATACTCAAAAAGAATTAATTAAAACTTTGTATAATATTTCTCTTTCAACTGCGGGTGAAGTTGAATATTCATATTCAGATTTAATAAACTCAAAAAAAACTGAAACGTATATTTTTCAAAAAATCACAGAATTTTTTTATGATTATAATCTTTCAATTTCTTTAGAAAAAAGATTCATTATTGAAATATTTAATATTTTAAGCTCAATTAATAATTTAATAAATACAACAAGTTTTAATTTCCCTTATCAAGCAATTGATATAAATAATGAAACAATAAGTGAATTTTATCAAAGAGAAATTACTATTAATAAATATGAATCTCTTGTTCCGCATTTAATTGAATTTGGTAACAATGCAACATATATTTGTTCAAATGAAAATAATATTAACAGTAAAATAATAAATATTTTAATTTATATTTGTATTATAATAACATCTATTTTTTCTGGTTTTTATTCATTATTTTTGTATTTGACTAATAAAAATATGGAAGATGGTTTAATTAAAATAAGTAGAATCGACCCTATTTTAATCGATGAAACATTAAAAACTATTGATATGTTTAATAAAACTATTTTATCGAGATTTAGAAGAAAAAATGAAAGAGAAATTGAAGAAAAAGCAAAAAATGAAGATAAAAAAGAAACAAAATTATCAAATTCTGATAATGGAAATAATAATAAAAAACAAGAAAATGAAAAAAAAGTTGTAAAAGAAGAAGATAAAGAAGAAAATGAAGAAACTATTGGTTATTATGACCCTTCTTTACATAAACGTTTAACTATATTATCTTATTCTTATTTTCAATCAATTATTTTAATAGTAATTTTTGGAAGTTTTTCTATTCCTATTTTTTTAATATTAAAAAACTTTATTGAAAATTCAAATAATTTATTAGTAACTAAAGAATATTTTATGTCAGATATAATAAAAGCTTCATTAGATATTTTAAATTTGAAATTAAAAATATCAAATGCAAATTTATCTGATTATTATGAATTTGAAAATAACCCTAAAATAAATAATAAAGACCTAGTTTCAAATCATATTACAAAATTTGATAAACTAAAAAATTTTTATCAAAACGAATATATTTTAAGTATTTGTTTAGTTTTATATAATATAAATTCAGATTCATATAAAGAATGTAAAAACGATGAAATAATTGGAGAATATTGTAACGTAGAATGTCTATATAAATTATTAGATGATGACCTATTTACAATAACCAGAGAATTTGATTTAAAAAGCGCTTATGAAAATAATTACAATCCATTTTATGAATTTACATTAAAAGATTTTAAAGAAATCGAACATATGTCATATAAATATATTATTCATTTATATTATAGTTATCAAGAAATATTTGAACAAAGTGAAAAAGACTATATTAATGATATTAAAGGAAAGATGACTTCATTATTGGTATGTATGATAATAAGCATATGGATTTTTAGTTTATATATAATATTAAGATACATTGATGTTTTAATTAGATTGTTATTAATTTCTAGATGTATTTTTAAAATAATACCAACAAGAGTTATAAATCAAACTAAAGAATTAGAAGATTGGATAGATGATAAATATTAATTGAAAAAATTATAAATATTTATAATAATTATATAAATATGGCTTAATTTATATATAAATTATTTATATAATATTATATTTAAAAGTTCTTATATTAAACAAATGAACTTTATCTCTTGCATCTAAAGCTCCAAAAGTAAAATAATCATCGGAATTATTTGAATTTCCTTTTGAGGTTAAAGGAATGAAAGTTGATTCTTCCCAAAATCTAAAATATTCATTTTCTTTAAATGCAGGAATTTTCATTTCTGTTTTAAAAAACGCATTTTGTTTAAAATTATATTTAATTATCTCATCTGTAGGTTTATCTCTAATACACCCCCCTAAAATATATATTTCATCTTGATTGGCATAGCAACAAGCCATTGAATTTCTTTGTAAATCTAATAATTTAGGATTTTCATATTTAATTAATTCAAATTCTTCGGGATTTTTTAAATCTATTTTTTCTATTGAATCTAAATAACCTTTTATTTGATTATATCCCAAAAAAACATATAAATATGTTTCATTATGTAAAAAAAAACATGCATAATGTCTTGCGATTTTTAACGAAGCAAATTCATCCCATTTTAATTGATCATCATCAAAATTATTTACATCTGATAATTCATTAGTATTAAGTCTTTTACTTAAATGTCTATTATCAATTATATATGTACCCTCTCTATTAACAGTTTGTTTTTTAGTCGCAGTTCTTATATTTTTAATTGTTGGACTTTTATCTCTATTTGTAGGACTTCGAGGACTTGATTTTTTTCTTGTTGTATGTCTATTATCTCTATTTGTAGGACTTCGAGGGCTGGATTCTTTTCTTGTTTTATGTCTATTATCTCTATTTGTAGGACTTCGAGGACTATCTTTTCTTGATTTAGATATACTTGAAGGACTATTTGACATTTCTTTTCTTGATTCATGTCTATTAGAAGGACTGTGTGTTGATTTCTTTGTCATTTTTCGAGTATCCCTTTTTACATTTTTACTACTATCATGTCTACTTTTTTTTTTAGAATCGCTGCTTGGGCTATTATTTGATTCTGTGTCTTTTTTATTATTTAATTGAAGAAATTTTAAGTTAAAAAATTCTATTTGTTTTGTATATTTTCCTGAGATGCAAAAAATGGAATTAAAATATTTAACATATATCATCCCTCCTCGACAATGATTTTCTTTTAGAGATGGTAGTCGTATTATTTTATTTGTTTTTGGATCATAATAATAAAACATGTTAAAATTGGCTCCAGTTACAATAAATAATTTATTTTTATGATTTAAAAAAATGTTCCCTGCAAAAACTTGATAATTTAATTTAAATTCTTGTTCATCTTCAAAATCACTGACTCTTATTAATTTTTGATTTAAATGGTTCCAAATCATTATTGAATTATAATATTTTATTTTTATTAAATTTATTCCTTTTGATTTGGATTTAATCACAGTTTCCAAATCATCTTTTAATTTAATTTTATTTTGTAATTGTTCAGGATTTTTAATTTCTCTTCCACAATTTAAATTTTGTTCTATTTTTGCTTCGACTTGAGATTTAAAAAGTTCATTAAAATTATAAAAATTCATATAAACATTATTAAAATCTTCATATTTTATTTTAAATTCTTCAAATTTATTTATAATAACTTTCAATCCATCATGCATAGTAATAACATTTTTAATATTAGTGTCTCTTTCTTGAGGATTGTAATTTTTTTCTAAATCATTTATTGTTTTTTGATAGAAATCAATGTCTTTAAAAAATCCTCGAAATTTTTTATCAGAAACTTTTTGATAAAAATAATCTATAATAAACTTCATTTGACTTTCTTTTATTCTATTTATTATATTAATCATTTCATTAAATTGTTTATCAATAACAGAAATTTTTTCATTCAACAAAAAATCAATTTTATCTAATTTATCATAATGTTCATCAGACAAAACTTTTTCATCCAATTCTTTTAAATACCCATTTCTTTTTATTTTTAAAGCCAAATCGACCTTATTTAATTCAGTTAAATATTTCTGATGAACTTCATATTTTTTACAATATTCACACCAATATTGTCTACATTTTAAACATATATAACTTGCCTCATTCATTCCATCATAATTACAAATAGGTCTATCCATAAATTGAGGTTCAAAAATTTTATTTTCTTTCAAACTTTTTAATCTTTGAGTTGGTTTTCTAATGTTTGCTATTTTCTCATTTTCATTTATATTATTATTATTATCTGGTCTTGGAACACCTATAAAAGCTTTTTCAAATGCTGAAATGAAACTATCTTCAGCAAAATCTTTGTGAACTAATTCTAATTCAATGTCTTTAACATCTCCGAAATAATCGTAAACTTTTGTTGTTTCAGGTTGTAATAAAATATTATTTCCTTTGTATAACATTTTTAATTGACGCACACCGATTTTAATTTGAGCTTCTAATGAATCTATTATATTTTTTATTGTTGAATATCGGGCGACATTTATTTGTCTTGTATAATCTTGATATTTAAATGTTATAAGAATGTTTGAATCGCTCATAAAAAATAATTATAAAATTCAATTAAAATTATATTAAAAACAACTTTAATTAAAATTATTTTTTAATAATTTAAAATTAAAAAAATATATAATTTATTTATAATATTTATTTACCTAATAATTGATAATTATTAATTATCTGCAAAATGGTAATTTTAATGTAAAAGATTAATTAACGATGAGAATTAAATTAAGATAAAAAATAAAATAAAAATTAATAAATATTTTAAGCTTTTTTAAAAGAATTAAAATTATCAAAGGAATTATTATTTAAAGAAGCTTCTCTTAATTCCTTTTTTAATTTATTTAAAGTTTTTTTAATATCAATTAAATTTTTTGATTCTTTAATAAATATTTTATCATCAAATTCTTTATATATTTTTTCAAAATTATCATTTAATATTAATATTTTATTATATTTATCGGAGTCATATGAATAATTAAAAAAATATTGAGAAAAGATATTTCTAATTTCATGTGCAAGCTCAGTATAATTATTATATAAATTATTTTTTATATTTTTTTCAATTTTTGAAAAATTAGAAAATTCTTTATAAAATAAAGAGCTTTGTTTAAAGTCATAAAAAATTTTTTGAATAATTTTATTTTTCGCAAGAAAATCTTTAGAAACTTTTTTTTTAGCTAAGTATTTGTTTCTGATTTTCTTCTCTTTTTTATCATTCGCAATTTTTTTTGACTTTTTTTTTGTATTCTCTAAAAAAGAATCTCTAGTATCTTCAGAGGTCTCAATATTAATTTGAATTAAATTTATATGCTCATTCTTAGGTTGAGAAAAAATGGAATCGGACATTTTTTTATATATTTTTCCAAATCTTTGTCTTATATAATTAAATATAATTAATATTTTATTAAATATAATTAATTTAAAAATATTAATTTTTAAATTTCATGAATGAGAATGATAATAAAGTTATAGAAGATATTGTTTTTACATATGAATTTAACGAAAGTATTGAAAGAATTTTTGATTGTTTTCGAAATATTAATATTTTATTAGAATGTACTTTTTCTAATCATCTGTCTAATTTACAAACCGAAAAACATCTTAATAATTTAGATGTTGTTGGTTTAACTTCGCATTTTGATTGGAATAAAAAATTTTCGTTGATTTTTATTAAAGATAAAGTTATAAAAAGTAATGATTATTGTGAATTACTTTATAAATGTATTAATGTTAATGGATTAGAAAATGCATTCGATTTAAGTTTTCAATTTTATCGAAATTCTTGTGAAAAAAACACTTTATTTATTTCAACATTTTTTCCAAAATACAATTTAATCTCAGACATGATAAAAAAAGAATGTTCAGAAAATGATTTAAAAGAAATGTGTAAAAGAATAGAAGATTTATTAAAAAGCAAATTAAAAACAATTATTCAAAATGAATCAATATTAATAGAAAGACCAATGAAAGAAATTATTTATTTTTTATTAAATTCAAATTTATCATTACCTGTTTATTTAAAATTAGAAGATGAAAATTTATTACAAATAAATGAACCAATTTCATTAGGAACTTGTATTTATTTATATGAAGATAAAGAAAAAAAAAATATATTATATGAATATAAAATATGTGGATTATTAAAATCAGAATCAACTTATATAATTAATCTTGTTAAAAGAAAAGGAGATGTTGAAATTTCAAAAATTAAATTAACTATAATTTATTTATCTGATTTAACAACCGCTTTTTTTGTTAAACATGAATTTTCAAAATATGTTGATTTAAGTGAAGTTTCTGGAATTTCTAAAAGAAAAAAAACATATTTAAAAAATATTAAAACAACTTTGGAAAATAAAAATTATATTAAAGAAGCTTTATGGAATAAATTAAGCAATAAAAATATTGATATTTAATATTTTTGTATATATTATTTACATTTTGAAAACATATTAATTGTAATATAATATTAATTATTAAAACATTTAATATATTTAATATAAAAAATTATTCAATGTAAATAAAAAACAATATTTTTTTTATTATATTTTTTATAAATATTATTAATAATAGAATGTTTTAAATATAATTAATAATAATTTAATTTTATTAAATAAATAATAAAATTTAAACAAAATGCAAAAAATTATAAATTATTTAATTTGATATTTTTTAAAATATAAATTTTTATTTATATGAATATTATATGAATAAAAATTAAATATTTAATTTAATTTTAAATTTACAAATATTTTTATATATATATATTATATTCATTAATACAATTATATATTAAATATTTTTTTAGATATATTTTATTTATATAAAAGATTTTTAAATAATACTTTTTTTAATATTCACATTCTTTTTAAATTATTTATATTTAATATAAATGATAATAATTTAAACTAATATTATATTATTTTTATTTTCTTGTGAAATAATATCTGAATTTTTGTTATTTTCATTATCGGAAAGACCTAAATCTTTTTGTATTGAATAATTTGAATTTTCAATACTATCAAATCCTTGAGGTTTATTTTCAATTTCGTTATTAGTTACTTTTTTTTCAGCAATTAAAAGAACTAAATCAGAACTAATAATTCTTCTATAATAAATAATTTGTAACATAATAATAATATTAATAGAAATTTGTAAAATTCCACATAAAATGAATTGAAAAGGACTTTTAGTTAATATATAATAATAAGTTCTAAAGGTATCACCAATGAGAAATGCTCCAATCATTACAGTTGATAATGAATTGCAATTTTTTAATTTATAATTTGTATAAATTTGAGGAAATCCTAATAAAACGTCAATTGCAGTTGATATATATCCAATTATTTCAAGAAATACTTCATTTTTAAAACCGAATATATAGCATATACAACCTATAATAATTGTTAGAATACATGAATAAAAAATATATGAAAATAAATGATTCCATTTCCAAAAATTTTTTATTGAAAAATAATCTGAAACACAATAATAAAATTTATGCAAAAATTTGTTGTTATTCTCATTAATCATTGGTTTTATTAAATTATCAGAATCGTCTTTATATTTTAAATAATTATAAATAATTACATATTGTAAAAATAATACAAGCAAAGCTTGATATAATAAAAATATATTATATCTTTTACCAAACCAGAAATAAATTTTAAAAATACTACTAAGCAATATTTTTAAACACATTGATAAGCAAAATCCTTTTGAAGATTTATTTTTTTTAAATTTATAACTTTGACAAATATATCCAATACTAGGTCCAATGAGAACTCCTAAGTTTAAGAAAAAATTTATTATACCCATTTATAAATATAAAATAAAATAAATTTATAATTTTATTTTATTAAATAATTTTTTTATTATTTTTTTAAAAGATTTATTATTATTTTTAATTTCTTTTAAATTATAAATTCTTTTTTATTATTAATTAATTAATAAATGTTTTGGGGATTGGGGATTGGGGATTGGGGATTGGGGATTGGGGATTGGG
>JAEEGK010019068.1_pt1 | contig 14759 bp, 9 predicted proteins | sample 8958771 | NCBI WGS metagenome assembly JAEEGK01 (sample SAMN16246547, study PRJNA631951) | gut metagenome | biome: gut microbiome; feature: rumen; material: SC-attached | host: Bos | place: Iran: Karaj | collected 2018-10 | reverse complement strand
TTACTGGTTCAGCAGGGCCATGGCTTATCGGGAAGGCGCTTATGGGGTTGGTGTTGCAGTTCCGGACCAGATTCTGAACTCCTTTACGGTTTCTCTCCCCAAGGGTGACGGCTCCGAACCGAGGGCCTGCTGTGTTGTTGAAACAAAGAAATATGTTCTGGCATCAACGCACCTTGATTATACCGACATGCCTTCGATGGTTATCCAGGCCAGGACTATAAACGAGGCGCTCACGGCAAGATATTCAAAGACAAAGAAACCGGTGTTACTGGCGGGGGACATGAATTCCACTATCGGGAGCGATGTCCTTTCTGAACTCAAGAAAGAATGGGACGTGTTGTCTTGCATCAAGAACACTTTTTCGGCCACCAAGCCCCACGAGTGCATAGATTTTATCCTTGTCTTGAAAAATGGTGCAAGGTGCAAGCTTGTCGGGTCGGATGTGCCGGTCAGTTTCAAAGAGGGTGAAGTGGGAGTGGCTTCCGATCACCTGCCCGTGTACGTGGATGTGAAACTCTGACAATCAGTTGTCATTTATTCTGGTTTTTATTAATTTTACAAGTCGTACGCTTTTGCGGCGACGGGCTAACTGCATTAATTTCTAGCAACAATAAACACTAATTATGGCACAATCCAGAAGAGATTTCATCAAGAAGGCTGGTCTGGGGTTGGGCGCCTTGACCATACTTCCCCGTGAAGTGTTCGGCAAGATGGGTGACCCGTCCAGCAAGTTTGTCGCTCCGAGCGACCAGATGACCCGTGGAATCATCGGAGTCGGAGGCATCGGAATGAGCAACCTTCATTTTGTGAGCGACGAGCGCTGCCGCCTCGTTGCAGTCTGTGACGTTGACCAGAAGCACCTTGACAATGCCCTTCAGAAGGGTCAGGAAAGGTTCGGCACAAAACTTCAGTCCTACCATGACTGGAGAGACCTGGTGCATGATCCCAACGTGGACATCGTCCACATTGCGACCCCGTCCCATTGGCATGGCCTGATGGCGGTAGAGTCCGCCAAGGCCGGAAAGGATATTTTCTGCGAGAAACCGATGACCAGGACGATCGGCGAAGGCAAGAAAGTGGTCGAGGCCGTGAACAAGTACGGGCGCATATTCCGCCTGGACACCTGGTTCCGTTTCAAGGACACTTTCTACGGCCTGGGTACTACCGTCGAGCCTTTGAAGAAGCTTGTTGACAGTGGTCTTCTCGGATGGCCTCTCACCGTCAGGATTTCCGGTGCGACCGGATTTGCGTGGAAGTTCTACTGGACAGGAAAGGAAAATCTTGAACCCCAGCCCGTTCCGAAGGAGCTGGATTACGATATGTGGCTTGGACCTGCTCCGGTCAAACCTTATCACCCTCACCGCGTACATCAGAGTTTCCGTGGCTACTGGGACTATGAGTCCGGCGGACTCGGAGACATGGGTCAGCATTACATCGATCCCGTTCAGTACTTCCTCGGCAAGGACAATGACCTTCCCGTTAAGGTTGAGGTCGATGCTCCCCAGCAGCATCCCGATGCCGTGGGTATCTGGAGGAGCATTACCTACACCTATGCCGACGGCTGCAAGATCATCCTCGAGGGAGAAGGCTTCGAAAGCACTGGAAAGGTTCCTTATCTCGAAGGACCCAACGGAAAGGTTTACAAAGGCTTCGAATGCACCATACCCAATGTTCAGGACATCATCAACGAACTGCCTGATCCGGAACCCCGCCAGGTGGACTTCCTTGACTGCGTCCAGAACCGTCAGAAGTTCGCCCTCAACGAGGAAAACGGTCACCATAGCTGTACTATTGTCAACATGGGATCATGCGCACTGCGCCTCGGACGTACCCTTCATTTCGATCCGGACAAGCAGTTGTTCATAGGCGATGACGCAGCCAACCTGCTCGTCAACCAGCCCATGCGTGCCCCTTGGTCAATTTAATCCCTGAAGAATCATGAAAAAGATATATTCGATATTGATCCTCCTCGCCCTGGCGTTCTCAATGCACGCCCAGGATGCAAGGCAAAGGACGGTTCAGACGATAGTAGCCGATGTGCTTGCTTCGATGCCTGCACAGAACAGCACTGATTTCAACACCCAGATCGGGGACCTTGCCAAGGCAGCTCCGCAATCTGTTGTGGAGGTGGCCAAGCTTCTGAAGCCTGCAGGTCCCGGAGTCAAGAACGCCATTTATGAATATGCTCTCACGGGTCTGGTGGCCTACGTCAATGACCCTGCCCATTCAGCAAAAAAAGCGGATGTACTCAAAGGGCTTCAGGATGCGGCGGCAGCTTGCCCGGATCCTACCAACAAGGAACTCCTGACCTCTCTCCAGAGGATGCTGGGAAGCTATGTGGCTCCTGTGCCCGAGCCTGCAATGCCCCTCAAGGAGGCCAAAGCCCTTCTCAAATCCGGCAAGACCCATGAGAAATGCCTTGCGGCCGATGCAATCATGAAAGCTGAGCCTGCCAAGGCTTGGAAAACTGTTGCTTCTGCCCTCAAGAGCAGCGACAAGATATTCAGGAACTCTGTGATCAGCAATGCTACCAAGATTGTCGGTGCAGCATCTCTCGTTCCCCTCTTTACCGGGAAATTCAAGAAACTCACTTCCGATGCCAAGGTTGACGTACTCAACTGGTTCGGTAACAACAAGATTTCTTCTGTCGTAGGATTGGTTAACTCCGCCATCGGTGAAGGTGGTGATGTTGCCAAGGCCGCCATCGCCGCAGCCGGAAAGATAGGAGGCGTCGGAACGGCAAAAGCCCTTATCGGCCAACTGGGCGGCGATTGTGGAGCTGAAGCTCTGACCGCCCTCAAGTCTTTCAAGGGTGACATCAAGAATGACGTTGCCGAGGCCCTTACTGCCAAGCTTGCAGATGGTAAGGACATCAAGGCAATATCCAACCTGGTCAACCTCGCTTCTGCAAGGAGGATGAAGAATGTTGCCCCTCTTATCTATTCTATGATCGGATCAAAGGATACCGGTCTCTCCCAGATGGCTACCAAGGCTCTGGCGAATTTCTCAGGAGTTGAAGACATCGCCAAGGTAGGAGGTCTTCTGGATGGTGCAATGGATGCCGCAGCAGTTGCCAGCTACCAGGATGCCCTCAAGGCTGCTATCCACACCCTTTCACCAGCAGACCAGTATTCAAAGGTCAATGGTCTCATGAAGACCGCCAGGAATGTGGCCAACTTCTTCCCCGTTCTCGCTTCTACAGGTACGGACGAGGCTGTGGCAGATCTCGAAAAGGCATGCTCCAATGGCAACGCTGCCGCTCTTGATGCCCTTACAGTAATAGACAATTTCAAGGCTGCTCCAATCCTTCTCAAGGCCGCAAAGGCAAGCGCTTCCAATATCGGAAAGGTTCTTCCGCGCTACATCTCTCTCGTCAGCAACTATGAGGATAACCTTGACAAGAAGCGTGCAGACCTTGGTGAGGCACTAGCCCTTGCCAACACCAAGAATCTCAAGGAAGCTGCCCTCAAGGCTCTCGCCGACGTTCCTACCATGAAAGCCTTCAGGCTTGCAGGAAAGTATCTTGATGACAAAGATGCCGCATATGCTGCTGCTGGGGCTCTTCGCAATATCGCCTCAAAGACAAAGGAGGAAATCGACTACAATACTTTCAAGACCAATCTTGAGAAAGCCATCAAGGTATTCCAGGCCGCTGGTGGTGCCGACGACGGATATGCAGTTGACGAAATCAACCAGATTCTTGAGAAAGCAAAGCCTTTCACCCCTTCTGAACTGACTGCTGAAGAAAAGAAGCAGGGCTTCGAGATGCTCTTTGACGGTACCAACCTCGACAAGTGGCAGGGTGACCTTGAGGGATATATTCCCGTCAATGGTACCATCTATGTCAGTGCCAACTATGGCAGCACTGGGAATCTCTACACCAAGAAGGAGTACCGCAACTTCGTTTACCGTTTCGAATTCTGCTTCCTCCGCGAGGGAGTCAACAACGGTGTCGGAGTCAGGACTCCCATGGGTGTTGATGCCGCTTATGATGCCATGTGCGAGGTCCAGATCCTCGATCATGACGCCCCGATGTACGCCAACCTTCGCGAGTATCAAGTCCATGGTTCCGTCTATGGCGTGATTCCGGCCAAGAGGATCGTTCACAAGCCTCTCGGCGAGTGGAGCACTGAGGAGATCCGTGTCGAAGGTGACCACATCAAGGTTACAGTCAACGGCCAGGTTATAGTGGACGGCAACATCCGCACGGCTTGCAAGGGTCACAACGTGGCACCTGACGGTTCCAATAACAATCCTTACACTGTTGACCACAGGAACCATCCCGGAATGTTCAACAAGAAGGGATACATCTCCTTCTGCGGTCACGGAGAGGGTCTTAAGATACGTAACGTACGTGTACTTGACCTCGGAGACAAGAAATAAGCGGAGGAACAAGCTTTCCGCTTCTGTCATGTGTGCGGATCTCCTCAATCTAGAGAGTGAGATCCGCACTCTTGAAAGTTTAGGTGTGGACATGCTTCACATAGATGTGATGGATGGCCACTTTGTTCCTAACATTGCCTTCGGACATGATTTCATAAAGGCCATGCAGAAGAGGACCAGTCTTCCTCTTGACAGCCATTTCATGGTCACCGATCCGGAACTGGCTTTGAAAAGACTTGGTTCGCTGCGCCCGGGGGACGGCTTCACTGTTCATGCAGAACTACTTGATGAGACAGGCCAGCCTCGCTCGTACGAAGACCTTTCCAAGAAGGTACATGACATGGGCGCCTTCTTCGGCATCGGACTGAATCCGGACACATCACCCGAAGTCTTGGAGAGGAATCTTCCTTACTTCGATGTTGTCCTTCTCATGCTGGTCTATCCCGGCTTTGCCGGCTCTCCGATGGTAGATGGGATAATGGAAAAGGTTGCCTTGACCCGCAGGTGGCTGGACTTACACGGCCGTGAGGATATCGAGATCCTTGTGGATGGTGCCGTGAGCCCAGAAGGTGCCAGGAATATGGCCGCCATGGGCGCTTCCATATTCGTAGGCGGAACCGCAGGTATCTACAGGAAGGGGAAGGTCCTTGAAGAGACCATCCCTTATTTCCGGAATATGATAAGATAGCCTATCTTGGCTTTTCTCCTGTGTACAGACGGCAGATGCCGAAAGAGAAGGCCTTATGCGTTACGGTTTCGAATCCGGCCTGACGCATCATGGCAGAGAATTCCTCTCTTCCTGGGAAGTTTTTGACAGAGGCTGGAAGATAGCAGTATGCACCCTTGTTTCCGGAAACCTTGCCTCCGATCTTAGGGAGTATATTCAGGAAATAAAGGTCAAAGAACCATCTGATCAATTTATTCTCCGGTCTGGAGAGTTCCAGGATGACCAGTCTTCCTCCTGGCTTCAGCACTCTCAAGGCTTCCCGAAGACCTTTGTCCTTGTCCTCGAAATTCCTTATTCCGAAAGCATTTGTCACCCTGTCGAAGCTGCTATCAGGGAAATGCAGGTTCTCACCGTCTCCTGTTTCAATCGAGATTCTGTCCCCAAGACCTTGTTGTGTCACCTTTTCCTTCATGACATCAAGCATGCCTTCGGACAGGTCAACTCCGGTGACATGTGCTTCCGGAAAGGTCTTCGCTATTTCAATTGCAAAGTCTCCGGTACCACATGCAAGGTCAAGGACCGAATGATGGGGAGATATTTCTTTAAGCGCTTTGCGCCTCCAGGCTTTATCCACATTCAGGGACAGCACATGGTTGAGATTATCGTAGTCGGCGGCAATCCCGTTGAACATCTCCCTTATTTTCGCTTTCGACGGCATCTTATTTGAAGATTTGAAAGTCTTTGGATTAAACAAAGTTACTCATATTCCGAAATTATTCATAACTTTGAAAGTTGTAACAAAATGAATCATATCACAATGAAGACAAGATCATTGATTATCGCAACTGTAGTTGCATTTGTTGCCGTAAGTTGCGGACCCAAGGTCTCAGACAAGACATCTATCACCGGTGACCTCGGAGCCAATGCTCCGGAGAGTGTTGAGTTTTCAATCAAGGATGCCAATTTTATCACTACAGTTCCAGTCACTGACGGAAAATTCACAGCTGAACTCCCTGCTTACAGGACTAGCCTTGCACGCATCAAGGCCGGCAATCTTGTAAGCAATTTTGTTCCTGACGGGACACCCCTCAATGTAACGATCAACGAGAATATGTCCCTGGACATCACTTCGAAATATCCAAAGATCTCTGCGCAGGCTGGTTACGCCATCCTGCAGAAGGGTCTTCTCGATCTTCAGAAAGTCTATCAGCCTAAAATCCAGGCTGCAAAGACCGAAGAAGTCGAGGACAAGATATACGAAGACTATCAGAACGATGTGAAGAAAATCTGCCTTTCCGCCATTGACCTGAACAAGGACAACTACGTGACCATTTCCGCCATTGAGAACCTTCAGTATCTTCTCGGCAACGAGCAGATGGATTCTGTGATCGCTACCGTTGACCCTGTTGTCGCAGAAGCTGCTTCCGTACAGAAGATCAGCAAGATCGTTTCTGCAAAGAAGGCTACAGCCGAGGGTATGAAGTTCACCGATTTTGAAATCGACGGAACCAAGTTCTCTGACTTTGTCGGCAAGGGCAAGTACATGCTTGTTGACTTCTGGGCTTCCTGGTGTGGTCCATGCAAGGCCGAAATGCCTTACCTCAAGAATGTCTATGAGAAGTACGCAGGTCCTGAGTTCGACATGCTGAGCGTGGCTGTCTGGGACGACAAGGATGATTCCGTAAAGGGTGCCAAGGAGCTTGGTATTGTCTGGAACCAGATTATAGATGCTCAGGAAGTCCCTACCGACATCTACGGAATCCAGGGAATTCCCCACATCATCCTCTTCGGTCCTGACGGAACCATCGTCAAGAGGGATCTTCGCGGTTCCGGTATTGAGGCCGAAATCGCCAAGTATGTAAAACCCGTCAAATAGTTTTGGACGGAAGGAGTCTCACTGTCAGGGAAAAGATTTCCCTGTTTCCACATTCCCCGGGGGTCTATCGTTACTACGATTCCTCGGGGAAGGTGATTTATGTAGGCAAGGCAAAGGACCTTCACAAAAGGGTGGCCCAGTACTTCGTGCCTCCTGAGAGACTTAATGTCAAGACCAGGATCCTTGTTTCAAAGATTGCCGACGCCCAGTTTTCGGTGGTTGACTCCGAAGCGGACGCCTTGCTTCTTGAGAATAATCTCATCAAGCAATACAAACCGCATTACAATATCCTCCTGAAGGACTCCAAGACCTATCCCTGGATAGTGGTGACAAACGAGGAGTTCCCGAGGGTTTTCCTGACCCGAAGGGTTGACCGCAAGACTGGGACCTATTACGGACCCTACAGTTCGGTTACCCATGCTAACTACCTCCTCGAATTCTTCCGGAAAAACTATCCTTTACGTTCCTGCAAACTCAAGATAACGGGGGAGGCAGTTCTTCGCGGCAAGTTCCGCCCTTGTCTTGAGATGCACATAGGACGGTGCAAGGGCTGCTGCGTCGGAGCGGTAAGCAGGGAGGAATACTCATTATGGATATCTGAGATCACCCGCCTTCTTAAAGGAGGAGTGAATGATATAATCCGTGAATATGAATCCATGATGAAAGAGGCGGCTGCCGAGCTGCGATTCGAAGATGCACAAGTTTTCAAGGACCGGATTGACTCCCTGAAGAAACATTATTCGAAGTCAATAATATCCTCTGCTTCAGATGCTTCCTGCGATGTTTTCTCTCTTGTCTTCGATGGGTCGGAGGCTTTTGGAAACTTCCTTCGGGTTCGTGGTGGCTCAGTGGTCCAGTCCCTGAACCTGGGCTTCAAGATGAACATCGAAGAGGAGCAGGCTTCGGTGCTCAGTACTTTCATAGCAGAGATTGAATCGAAGTTCGGATCCCTGGCAAAAGAGGTTATCGTACCCTTCCTTCCGGATGTGGAGATCGAAGGAGTGGAGTTCAGGATTCCGGTAAAGGGCGACAAGATGTCCCTACTGGAACTGAGCGCCAAGAATGCAAGGGAGTATCACTTCAATTCCCTGAAGCAGAAAGAACGTACCAATCCGGATGAGTACAAGAATATGGTGATGGAGGACCTTCAGAAGGCTCTTGGAATGAAGGAACTTCCTAAACATATCGAATGTTTTGACAATTCGAACATCCAGGGAACCAATCCCGTGGCCTCTTGTGTGGTTTTCCGGGACGGGGTACCTTCCAAGAAGGACTACCGCAAGTTCAAGATAAAGACAGTGATCGGCGCCAACGACTTTGCTTCAATGAAAGAGGTCGTAAACCGTCGCTATTCTAGGATGCTTTCTGAAGCATCGGAGGATCTCCCTCAACTAGTGGTCATCGACGGTGGCGAAGGCCAGCTGGAATTCGCCCGACAGGCTCTTGCAGAGTTGGGGCTGCTGGACCGTCTGATGGTGGTAGGCCTTGCAAAGAGGATGGAACTGGTCATCAGGATTAACGATCCCTACCCCTTGTTCCTAGATCGTAATTCCATGGCTCTGAAGGTTTTGATGCAGATTCGTGACGAGGCTCACCGCTTTGGTATAACCTTCCACCGTTCCCTCAGGAGCAAAGGACAGCTCAAGAGCGCCCTTAGGGAGATAAAGGGAGTCGGTGAACAGACGGAAAGCCGCCTGCTCATGCACTACGGTTCAGTTGCCCGCATTGCAGCAGCCTCATTGGATGATCTTTCCACGATGGTCTCTCCGGCTTTGGCGAAGACCATACTTGAAGAACTGAATAAGGAATATTCAACCACAGAATAATGAAAAGGATAACCACCCTGGCAGCGTTGGTCATCATGCTGGCCTTCTGCCTGAGCGCATCCGCGCAGAACAAGATCTCATTGAACGGAACCTGGAACCTCGAGTTCTGGGAACAGGAGGATAGTCCTGTCTCTGATCCTTCAGAGATTGCATCGCTGAAAACGACAAAATTGTCTGCCACTGTTCCTGGCAACGTGGAGCTAGATCTTCTGGCTGCGGGGATGATAGACGACCCTTCTGTCGGGAGCAATATCTACAAACTCCGTCCATACGAGTTCTGCCAGTGGATGTACAGCCGACATTTCAGCGCTCCTTCTCTTAAAAAGGGTCAGAGGCTGATCCTTGATTTCGAGGGAATAGACTGCATCGCTGACATCTGGCTTAACGGCGAGAAGATCGGTTCCGCGGAAGATGCCATGATTGCCCACAGGTTCGATGTGACCGGGAAGGCAAAGACAGGCGACAATCTCCTTCAGGTGGTGCTGCGTTCGGCGGTCCTTGAAGCACAGAAGCAACTTGTAGGCACCTACAGTTTCAGGCACTACACAGAGTCGGTCTGGATCCGCAAGCCCCGTCATTGCTACGGTTGGGACATCATGCCAAGACTGGTCAGCGCCGGTCTATGGAGGGATGTTTCCCTGATTGTCCAGGATCCTGTAAGCATTTCCGATGTGCAATGGGTGACCGTTGACACCGATCCTGCAACTGGCAAAGTGTCCGCATTCGTAGATGTTCAGGTTAAATATCCGGCATCGAAGATAGACAAGGTCAAGCTCCGTGTAAAATTGGAGAAAGACGGACGCACTGCCTACGAAATGGAGCGCATACTTCCAACCTTCGCCTGGAGGACCGAGTTCACGCTGGACAAGGCCGACCTGTGGTGGCCGAGAGGCTATGGTGATCCAGCACTTTACGACGGCACAGTAAGCATTATCGACGAGGACGGAGCAGTCCTTGCTTCTGAAACCCGCAAGGTGGGCTTCAGGACTGTCAGGCTGGATAGGAGTGAAATGATAAAGGATGGAGTGGGAGAATTCAGTTTCTTCGTCAACGGTGAGAGGATATTCGTGCGTGGAACAAACTGGGTGCCGCTTGACGGCTTCCACAGCCGCGACGCCAAATGGGTGGACAGCACCCTTGATATGGTAGTTGACCTCAACTGCAATATGATCCGCTGCTGGGGAGGCAACGTCTATGAGGACACCCCTTTCTACGACCGCTGTGACCGTGAGGGTATAATGGTCTGGCAGGACTTCTCAATGGCAGGTGTAATTTATCCCCAGGACGAGGAATTCGTCTCCAAGCTGAGGAAGGAGATAAAGCAGGTAGTGATTAAGTTCCGTGGCCATCCATCCCTTGCAATCTGGTCCGGTAACAACGAGAACGACAATTCCCTGCTCTGGACCCTTCCTACCTTCCACATCGATCCTAACCGGGATGTGATCAGCCGCAAGATGATCCCTGAAGTTCTCTATGAGTTCGATCCCACAAGGCCTTACCTTCCGAGTTCCCCTTATTTCAGCGAGGAAGCCTTCCAGAACGGCTGCCAGAGATCTGACCTTCCACAGGACCATCTTTGGGGTCCCCGAGGCTACTACAAGGATCCGTTCTACAAGGACGCCCAGGCCATATTTGTAAGCGAGATAGGCTACCACGGAGCTCCGAATATAGAATCTATCGAGAAGATGTTCACCAAGGACTGCCGATATCCTTGGACCAAAGACGGAGACTGGAACGAAGAATGGATGACCAAGTCGGTCCGTCCCCTGCCATTCTTTGTGGAGTTCGAAGGGCGCAACGACCTGATGACAAAGCAGATCAACCTTCTGTTCGGATTCAGGCCGAAGACCTTGGAAGATTTCGTTGCCGCTTCCCAGAGCACACAGGCTGAGGCGATGAAGTATTTCGTAGAGAAGTTCAGGGGCGAGAGGTTCCGTCGCACCGGTATCATCTGGTGGAACGTCCGTGACGGATGGCCCATCGTTTCAGACGCCATTGTGGACTACTATAACTCCAAGAAATTGGCTTACACCTATCTCTGGAATGCACAGAGGACGGTTTGCGTGCTGGTCAACGATGAGGAGGGAGGTGTGCTGCCCCTTAGGGCTGTCAACGATTCGTTCACCCCGGCCGAAGGAAAGGTCAAGGTGACGGATATTGAATCAGGCAAGGTTCTTTACAATGGGATATTCAGTGTCGGTTCCAACGACCGTTCGCTTGTGGCCGGCCTGCCGGTTCCCACAGGTCAGGGCGTACTGCTTATTGAATATGAGACAGGCGGACAGAGATTCCGCAACCACTATCTCTACGGCGCCCCGCCCTTTGACTTCAAGAGCTACCAGCGCTGGATGAAGAAGGCTGGCATTACCCGGTAGGAGTGCTTAAAGGGTGCTAAATAAAGCCCGTTTTACAGTTATTCCTGGTCGGGGAGGACTTCCTGGAATGAAGCGGGCAGGGTTCCATAGGCATAGGCACCGGGAATAGTAGTGTAAGGATTGACCGGGTCATCCTCCGGCTTGGAGCAAGAGACGAATCCCAGTGCTGCCAGCAGGGTGGCAAGACCGACCTTGACAAATTTCTTTGACGCTATCTTCATAGCATCAAATATATGAAATAATTGTCATTTTTTGATTTTTGGCGGAGTATCGCTAAATTCGCGGCATAAAATGACAAAAACAAGAAAGAAAATGAAAAAAATCATCACTCTTATTGCGGCTGCCGTCATGATGACTGTTGCCACCAATTCATTCGCCCAGATGTCCGTTGGTGCCGGTTACCTTCACGCAAATGATCAGGTCACCCTTAAGGGAATTGATCCTATTGATGTCGGAATGAACGGAGTATATGCCGGAGTTTCTTATAATCTACCGATTGCCGGTATTTTTGGTATTACTCCCGGTATTTACTATTCAATGATCTTCACTAATGACAGCGCTCTCGGTGGCCAGATCGGAACCAAGATCAGGGAGCATTACATCAATATTCCGGCTTATCTGAATCTCGGTTTCAAGATTGCCGAGAACGCCAGGTTCTTCATCTTCGCCGGCCCTACCGCCCAGCTGGGCCTCTCTTCAACAGCGGAATTCTCGGCGGCTGGAAACAGTTCACCTAAGACCGACCGTTACAAGGATGGCAATTACAGCAGGACCAACCTTCTCCTAGGCGGTGGCCTTGGTTTGAATATCAGCAGGTTCCAGATTACTGCCGGATATGACCAGGGTATCTTCAACCTTGACACCACTGATGACGGAACCAAGTGGATCAAGAGCTACGCCAAGGCAGGAATCGCCTATCTGTTCTAATATTTTAAGGACGGAAATACTACACGAAGCGGGATGGGCATCAGCTCACCCCGCTTTGCTTTACTTTAGCACGTGAGAACAATTGATTCCCATCAGCTTCAAAGAGGAGACGAAGTCTGAGGTAACAGCAACTTGGAATTTCGTGGAGTGGAATTCGATGTTGTACTTGGTCCCCGGATCGTAAAGGTACATCTTCAAAGGAGTCTTGCCCTTATGGGCCTTTACAAGGTCCACGAGCTCCTTGCGGAACTTCTGGGTCAGCATCGGTGTTGTAAGACCGATGGAGAATCCTGCCAGTTTGCTCTCATTGACATTGCCCAGCAGGGATATTTCATTTATCCTGAACGTGTAGGGTACTGTCTTTCCCTGGGCCCTTTCCTCCGGTTTCAGAGAAAACCTTTCACAGATCTCTCCTTCAATGTAGAGACTCGCATGAGGTTGGAGATACTTCATGAAAGCCTCATAGTCCCTTCCGAACAAGGATAGTTCGTAGGATCCGCTGTAATCTTCCAATTTGGAACGGGAATAGGGTTTACCTGTCTTTGTCGTCAGGGTCGCAGTTTCCGTTACAAGACCGGCAACGGCAATCTTGGTCTTCTTCTTGGATGCCTCACACTCTGCGATCTTGTTTCCAAGTGTAGCCAATTCCTGGTTGGTGAAGGTCTCCATTTCGAAGGAGTATTTGTCCAGAGGGTGTGAGGAAATGTACATTCCTACATATTCCTTTTCTTTCTGGAGAATCTCCATTTCGTCATCCATCTCGACGTTTTCGGGGATTTCCGGACGAACAGGTTTCATTTCCTCCATCTCTCCGAAAAGGGACATTCCCGAATCGGCCGAATCCTGGCTGTAGAGGGCAGCGTAGCGGGCAAGTTCGTCTATGAACAGGTTTCCGTTCCTGCAAGGCATGAAGAACTGGCGGCGTTTAAGCTTGAACGAGTCGAATCCTCCCGAATAGACCAGGCATTCAAGGGCTTTCCGGTTGAGGACCCCGTCCATTCGCTCCACAAAGTCGAAAAGATCCTTATAAGGGCCGTTTTTCCTGCCTTCGATTATCGCATCTGCCACGTTGGTTCCGAACCCCTTGATTCCCTTCAGACCGAAGCGGATGTTTCCGTCCTTGTTGACCGTGAAATGGGAATAGGATTCGTTGACATCAGGGTTCATTACCCTGATTTTGTGGGCCTTGCAGTCAGCTAGAATGTTCCTTATCTCACCGGTGTTGCCGAGATTGCATGAAAGGTTGGCTGCGAAGAACTCCGCAGGGTAGTGGCATTTCAGCCATCCGGTCTGGTAGGAAACCCAGGCGTAGCAGGTTGCATGTGACTTGTTGAAAGCGTATTGCGCGAATTTCTCCCAGTCTTTCCAGATCTTGTCCAGGGTTTTCTCCGGATGTCCGTTGGCCATTCCGCCGGCCATGAACTTGTCCTTGAGCTCGTTCAGTATGGCAATCTGCTTCTTTCCCATGGCCTTGCGGAGCTTGTCAGCTTCGCCTTTTGTGAAACCGGCCAACTTTTGGGACAGAAGCATAACCTGCTCCTGATAGACAGTGACCCCATAGGTGTCGCTCAGGAATTCCTCCATTTCCGGGAGGTCATATTCAATGGTTTCGGTACCAAGCTTCCTGTTTACGAAATTGGGAATATATTCCATCGGGCCCGGACGGTAGAGGGCGTTCATAGCGATGAGGTCCTCGAAGCGCTCCGGATGGAGCCTCTGTAGCCATTGCTTCATACCAGGGGATTCGAACTGGAACACGCTGTCTGTGTCTCCGTGGCTGTAGAGTTCGTAAGTAGGCTTGTCGTCAATAGGGATAGCCTCTATGTCGATGTCCTCACCGAAACGGAGTTTTATGTTGTCAAGGCACTTGTGGATGATGGTAAGGGTGTTGAGTCCCAGGAAGTCCATCTTAAGCATGCCCACATCTTCTATGTAGTGTCCGTCGTACTGGCTTGTCCAGACGAGTTCTCCGGTGTCCTTGTCCTGAGACAGGCAGATCGGAATGTAGTCGGTCAGTTTTCCGCGTCCGATGATTGTGGCGCAAGCGTGCATTCCAACCTGGCGGATGCATCCTTCAAGTTTCTGCGCGTACTTCAGTACCTCCTTGACCTGGTCCGGACCGTTTTCGAGGGCATTTTTCAGTTCCGGAACAAGGCGGTAGCAGTTCTTGAGGGTAATCTTGACATCGGTCTCCTCCATGCCCTTCTGGAACCACTTGCCGTCCTTTTCGTAGGATTTGAATCCGGGCTTGAGCTCGTCTAGCTTTGGATTGAAGGGATATTCCTTTTCTACCTTTTCGCTCAACCTGTCTGGAACTAGGCCGGAAAGACGGTTGGACTCATCAAGAGGCAGGTCACGGACCCTGGCGACGTCCTTTATGGCACCCTTGGCGAGCATGGTGCCGAAGGTGATAACGCGGGACACATGGTCCTTCCCGTAGGTGTCATCGACATATTTGTGCGCCAGGCCGAGGTCTTCAAAATCGACGTCGATATCCGGCATCGAAATACGGTCCGGGTTGAGGAAACGCTCGAACAGGAGCTGGTACTTGATCGGGTCTAGGTTGGTAATTCCGAGGCAATAAGCTACTGCCGAACCAGCCGCCGAACCTCTTCCCGGTCCGACCAGACTTCCTCCTTTCCGGCAGGCTGCGATATAGTCCTGGACAATCAGGAAGTAGTCGGGGAAGCCCATCCGGCAGATGG
>JAEEGK010019066.1_pt1 | contig 14760 bp, 10 predicted proteins | sample 8958771 | NCBI WGS metagenome assembly JAEEGK01 (sample SAMN16246547, study PRJNA631951) | gut metagenome | biome: gut microbiome; feature: rumen; material: SC-attached | host: Bos | place: Iran: Karaj | collected 2018-10 | reverse complement strand
CTGGCGCCGCAGAGCACCGTGGGAATGTCGCCGCGCCAGACGCTCACAAGCCACAGTAGGTTTCCGATCAGCCCGGTGGACAGATAAAGCGCGAGAAACGCTCTGCCGCCGAGGCGAGGCGCCACGATGCCGCCGAAGATGTAAAGCCCCCACATATTGAACAGGATATGACTGAATCCGCCGTGCATGAACATCGCGGTCAGCGGCTGCCAGTACATCCCGTGGCGGATGCCGTCCACGCTCAGCATGAGCATCTCTTCTGTCCGCGGCGATCCGGTCATGATGAACATGACGGCATTGATCGCGATCAGCCCGTACACGCAGCTCAGGCCGGTCTTGATCTTGTTCTCCGGCTCCGGCCGCCGTCTCATATAGTCTCTGTCGTCCAGCATAAAATCCTCATCTCCTGTCGAAATCGGTCGCGTGGCAGTCGAATCAATAATATATCGCGTGTCACCGCTTTTTTCAAGCGGAAAACGCCCGCGCGAGCGAAAAGGAGGCAAAGCCTCCGCTGCTGTGCTTCGGAACGCACATGTGCGCGAGCGGAGCCGCGCACCGTTCGGCACAGCTTGCTGTGTTAATTGTCGAGGATGACTTTGTAGGTGTAGTTGAGCTCGATCCTGCCGGAGGCGGGCACGGTGACTTCCCACACCAGTTTCTCCTTCTGGTTCCGCGTCCGGGTTTCCGTCAGGAGCGTCACATTCTTCGGATCGCCGTCGGCTTTGATCAGTTCGCCGAAGAAGACGGATTCGACGGATATTTTGACATCCTTCGGGCCACGGTTCACAAGCACGATTTGCGCGGTAACGTCCGGGTAGCGGTATCTGAGTTCGGAGAGGCCTTTGTTTTCCGTATAATACCGGTCCCGGTTGCCGCTTTCAATCTGGGTCATGGCGCCGGAAACGGACATGGATTTCGTGATCCTGATCGTGGCGGGATCGCCGGAGCCGAACCATGTGCCGGTGCTCTGGCCGAGGACCTCGCCGTTGCGCTCGATCTCGTACGGCGCGGTGGTCAGCGCGAAATCGAACGGATTGCGGAAACGGATGCAATCCCACGGCGTCGTGTCGCCGGATGCCTCGCCGAAGGAGAATTTCTTGTCCATCGGAGCGGTCCAGGTGGTGATCTCCTCGAAATCCGCGGAACCGGCCGCGACCGGCAGCTGCAGGACGTCGCCTTTCTTCATGGTGAGCTTTCCGGCGGACTTGTACTGCATGCTGTCCATCCCGGACGCGCTCCACAGCGAGGGCCGGTTGACTGTGGCCTGGACATCGTCGTAGTCGGGCGCGAAATTGGAGAAGACCGACTGGCTCATCACGTTGCCCGCGACGCCGGATCGCAGATAGGAGGGCGAGTTCGGGTTGGCGAGGTTGTTCAGGAAATTCTGCAGCGTCATGCCCTTCGAGAGAGCGGAGAGCGAGGAAGCGAAGGTCATGTTCGGGAAGCCGGAAATGAGCTCGACCTCGACATTTTCGAAGTCTTCGAGGTCGTTCAGAATCGTGGCGGACGCATTGATCGCGAGTTTGCCGTTGTCGGCGAGGTCGACACGATAGAACGGCGACCAGGTAACGCCGTCGGAAAGATAGCGCATCCGGACAGGACCGAGGTGGGTCTTCGGCGCTTCAATGACCTGGACTTCCTCCGTCACAGTCATTTTCGGGACGGGCGTCTTGCCGTCGGACATGCTCGCCGCCCGGATCCTCGCCACGTCGTCCTGCCGGACCGTGATGTAGTCGCCGTCTTCGGTCTGAATCGTGAGGAAGCCCGCGCCGAACGGCGATTTGCGAGCGACGGGGAGCGAGGCGGACGAGGAATAGCGGATGGAGGACGAGGAGGACAGGTACGCGGACAGCGAATCGACGGTCTCGCCGGACTGAGGCTGTTCTTCCGTCTTCGGCTTCCGGTTGCCGACCACGACGCCGGACAGCTCAGGACCGTCCTTCAGCTTCAGCGTGACCTGTTTCCACTCGTACACGTCGGTCATGCTGGACCAGTCGGGACGGTAGCCCGGCGCGTCGTTGTCCGCGGGGGACTGTCCGGTCACGACGCGTTCGCGGGTGGTGCGGCGGATGATCGTGTCCGCCGGGTCGAACCACAGGGTGCCGTGCCGGGGCGTGACCATGGGCTTCAGGACCAGCGGCTCGCTCCAGTCGCGGGCGGCGATCTGCCGCGTGACGAACCCGAATCCGTTCTTGAAGAGCTGGAGCTTCACGACCGGGGCGTTGTCCGGCTCTTCGGATGCCCTCTCATCGGCGGCATTCGTCCCGGCGGAACCGGCCTTGCCGGCAGCGGACGCAGTCTGTTTTGCGCGGAACGGATTGCAGCGGAATTTGCCGCAGCGGAACGAGAGGAAAGCGAAAGCGGCCGCGGCTATGGCGATGATGATCGCCGCGCAGATCAGGAATGTCAGGATTTTTTTCATGGCGTGGTCTCCTGTGATTCGAGGTGAAGTTGCCGGAAAGGCTGAAAGGATGAAGACGTTTTTCAGTAACAATACATCGTCTTTTCCGTATTTTCAAACGCGGATGAAGTTTTTATGCACACAAAGTCTGCCGAAACAGTGCGCGGTTGTGTTCGCGCGCATTATGAGCGGAAAACCCTATGCCGACATCATACGGTAACGCGTCTCGATCCAGCCGGAAATGCGGTTTAGCGTGGTCTCGTCGACCTCCGGCCAGGGCGCGGCGGCATCGACGGCGCAGCGGAAAAGCGGCGCGGCGAGCTCCGGGAACGGCACCACGCCGGACAGCATGCCGTGTTCGCGGAGGACGGCGAGGCGGGCGAGCATGAGCGGGATTTGAGGAGAGAGCGTCTGTTCCATGCGCGTGAGCATCACGGAAAACGCCTGCCAGGCGAGCGGCATTTCGAGCATGGGCTGGGCGCGGCGGAGCGTTTCGGCGGCAAACGAGCATGCGGCGAGGTAGCAGTCCATGGACTCCGCGAGGCCGTCGTGGGCGGCCGTAAGGTCCAGGGAGACGAGCGACGGCATGGAATCCGCACGGCGGGACGGGCGGAACTCGAGGAGAAACTCGCGGAAGACGCCCGCGGTCGGGAACTGCTTTTTTCCGATGGCGCGGGCGCCCTTCAGCACGAAGTCGAGGCGGCCGTGGTCGGCGCTGATCCCGGCGACGACGAGGCTGGTGTCGCGGAACGGCGTCTTGCGGAGGATCATGTACCGGGTCTTGAAGGTCCCCGAGCTCATTGTTCCATGGCTTTTTCGAGGTAATTGATCGCCTCGCGCGAACGGGCATAGGCGACGGGACGTTTTCCCGCGTGGTCGATCTCGTGCGGGCTGGCGCCGTGTTCCACCAGGTACTGTATGATCTCCATGTTCCCGGTCTCGGCGGCCCAGAAGAGCGGCTTCTTGCCGTCCTCGATGACGCCGTTGCGGGCGAGGAGTTCGTGGAATCCTTCGATGTTGGCGATTTTCAACGTCTTGTAGATGCGGTTCACGCTCGAATTCAGCGGCAGTTCCCGTTCCACCAGCGCCCGGACGATCTTCATATTCCCGGCGAAAATGGCGTGCTTCATGGCCGCAAGGCCGATGGCGGTGGCCTCGTTGTAGCGGTTGAAGACGGTGTATTCGATCTCGACGGGTCCGGCGGTAATCCCCTGGTTTCCGGCGAACTTCTCGATGCGGTCGAGCAGATAGAGCGCGGTATCGGTGTTACCGTGGTCGATGGCGAGGAAGAGCGGGGTGTCGCCCTTGCTGCTGAACGAGAAGTCCGGCGCGCCGTGTTCGTGGAGATATTTCACGATGTCGAGCGAGGACTGCTTCGCCATGGCGGCGAACATCACGACATTGCGGTCCATGTCGTCGCGCTTGTCGAGCTTCGCGCCCGCGTCGGTCAGGATCTTCACGTTCTGAAGCATCCCGAGGCGGGCGGCCTCCATGACGGGCGTCTTGCCGGCGCGCCCCTCGGCGTTGACGTCGGCTCCCGCGACGATGAGCGTGCGCAGGATCGCGGGATCGGGTTCGCCCGCGGCGTAATGAATGGCGCGGACGCCGTTTTCATCGGCGGCTTCCGGGTCGGCGTGGGAGGCAAGGAGCGCGGAAACGCGGGGCGCATCGGAGAGCGCCACTGCCATCATGAGCGGAGTGCGGCCGGTCTCCGGGTCGAAGAAATTCGGGTCGGTGACGGAAAGCGCGTCATAGAGAGGGCCGAGGTCTTCTTCGGGGTTGTAGACCTCGGCGACGAGCTCGCGCTGGGCGTCGGAAAGCGTTTTCGGGTGCGAGGTCGAGGAGAAAAGGGAACAGGACGCGGCGGAAAGGAGCGTCAGAACGGCGGCGAAAAGCGTGACGGCTTTGCCCGCGGCACGTTTTTTCGAGCTGGCGCGGAGCTGGCCGCAGGCGGCGGTGGCGGAAGCGCCCTTTTCCACGCGGACCGTGACCGGCACATGCAGGGTCTTCAGCGCGTTTTCGAACTGCTTGACGGCCTCGCGCGAGGGGCGTTCGAACGCGCCGCGCGCCTTGTTGTACGGGATGAGGTTGACCTTGGCGTTCGCGTCCGCGGCGAGGCGGGCGAACTTGCGCGCCATTTCCGGGGAATCGTTGATGCCGGCGAGGAGGACGTATTCGATGGTGAGCAGACGGCCCGTGGCCTCGCGGTGCGCCTGGCACGCGGCGAGGATCTCGCGGATGTCGCGGCGGAATTTCGTGGGGATGAGGAGAGCGCGCGTCTTATCGTCCGGGGCATGGAGCGAAAGCGCGAGGTTCCACTGCTTGCGGAGCTCGGTGAGCGCCTTGATGCCGGGCGTCCAGCCGCTGGTGGAGATGGTCACGCGGCGCTGGGCGAGAGCAACGCCTTCGGGATTCGTGATCACGTTCAGCGCGGCGACGAGGTTGTCGAAGTTCAGCAGCGGTTCGCCGATGCCCATCATGACCACGTTGTCCGGGGCCTGGCCGAGCTTGCGGCAGAGCAGGAAATACTGCTCGATGATCTCGCCCGCGGAGAGGTTGCGCATGAGGCCGTCCGCGCCGCTGGAGCAGAAGACGCAGGAAACCGGGCAGCCGACCTGCGAGCTCAGGCAGAACGTCATGCGTCCGTCCTCGGCGGGAATGCGGGCGCACTCGACCGTTTCGCCGTCGTGAAGCCGGAGCAGATACTTCGCGGAACCGTCGTCGGCGGGGTATTCCGCCTCGATTTCGACGGAAGCGCACAGGAACGCCTGCGAAAGCGCGTCCTTCGCGGCGGCGGAAAGATTGGTCATGAGCGCGGGATCGACGATCCATTTTTTGACGACCCAGTCGTACACCTGGGCGGCGCGGTATGCGGGCTGTCCGGCGGCTTTCAGCGCCGCGGCGATCTCCTCTTTCGAGGCGGACGCCAGGAAGGGTTTCGCATCATTCATAGTCGTATTCGTCGTCATCGGAAAGCTCCTTTTTGAGTGAAACGCCTTTGTAGATGTAAAGGTGCTCGTGCCTGTATTCGCAGTCGTAGAGACGGGTCCAGGTACGCGAGTTGTGCGAAGGGACGTCCGCCGTCAGGACGTAGGCGGGATCGACGTCCGCGGGGATCTTGTCGTGGGCGAGCGTGCGAACAGGAAGGCCGATGTAGCATCCCTCGGAGTACAGCCCCATGATCGCCGGGTCCTTGTAGATCGTCATGGCGGGCATGTCAGTCGCGGCGGCGCCCTCCGGCACGGCATCCTTTTCCAGTGCGGACCGGACGCCCGAAGCGAACTGTTCCTTGCTCCGGTCCGTGCTCCGGACGGGATTCACCACCGCCCAGAACAGCAGCATGAACGACACGAACACGAACAGGTAGGTCATCCAGACGGGACGGCGCAGCCGGATCAGCAGGATCGCGGCAGCCGCCGAGGCGAGAGAAAGCACCACTTCGAAAAGCATCAGCAGGGAAACGGCGGGCTTTTCCGCGGGCAGCTCGACCCCCACCGGGATTTTTGAGAAGACGTCCTGCGGCAGCAGCAGATAGGCGGCCGCCGCGGCGCCGAGCACAAGGGCGGTCACGGCCATGACCGTGAAGAGCGCGAAGAACTTCCCCGCGTAACGCCGCACCAGGATCCAGTAGTTGCAGGCGACAAGCGCGGCGGCGAGGGGCAGCAGATAGAAGAAATCGCGCGACCGGGTCTGCGGATTGAACCAGATCAGGAGACTGAGCACGACGAAGAGGATCCGGTGAAACTTGATGATAAGCGGCGTGCGCTCGATGGCGATCAGGGCCGGGCAGAACGGCGCCCACAGCATCAGCGTCCACGGGAAGAACCGGACGGCGGCGTCAAACGGACGGACCGCGATATCCTGAATATATCGCAGAACGCGGAAATCGGGTGCTTCCGGGGGCGGAGCGGGATTCGACGCCAGCCAGTTCTGGATCGGCGTCAGCCAGGCGAAGAAGAACACCGCCGCGATCAGAATCGCCGCAGGCAGTCCCGGCTTGCGGAGCTTCGTCCAAACGGTGAACGGGCGCTGCTGGAACGCCAGGGGCACGAGGAAATAGACGACCGCCGTGAGGCCGTTGGAGTAGTACGCCAGTCCGGCGAACAGCCCGACGCAAAGCCATGCCGCATTCCAGTTCGACCGGACGAATCCGACGTAGAACCACAGCATCCAGCCGCCGTAGACGATCAGGGCGGAGAGCAGCTGCGGATAGCCTTCCGGGGCCTTCGACCCGACCAGGATCGTGGACAGAACGATCGCGGCCGCAGCAGCGCCCGCCTGACGGTCCGCCGAACGTCCGCAGACCAGCCCCGTCAGCAGCGCCAGCAGCCCCAGCGGCAGCACGGACATGAACCGCAGGGAGAATTCGAGCGGAAGCCCGCAGTCGAGCAGCAGGCGCACCAGCGCCGGATACAGCGGGAAGACGCCGTTCGGCAGGGTCCCGTGCACGGTCACAAGCGTATTTCGCCCGCTGAACTCGCAGGCTGCCGCGGCGTACTCGCCTTCCGTGGAATACAGCTCGTTCAACCCGATCTGCATAAACGGGAAGCAGAGCAGGAACACGGCGGCGATCAGCAGCACGAGCCAGGGGACTGCCGGCTGTTTTTCTTCAAAAATGGCCATAAAAAAGGTTAAAACCTGTCAATACATGTTGAAAAAAGGAAAAACGTGTAGTAAATTTACACCGCAAACCCCGTCAAGACAAATCAAAATCGGATTATTTCCGTAAAATCATATCAGGAGGTTGCGCCATGAAAGCTGTTACAGGTACCCTCATGCGGTCCGTCGAGGCCTCCGCCATCCAGCAGGGACTCGCCGATTCGTGGAAGATGATGACCCGCGCGGGCAAAGCGCTCGCCCGGGAAGCCATTGCGCTCTGCGGGCACGGATTGTTCTATGCCGTCCTCGCGGGCAAAGGCAACAACGCGGGCGACGGGTTCGTCGCCGCGAAACTGCTTCACCAGCAGGGATTCACCGTCCGCGTCTTCCACACGTCCCCGGCGTCGGAACTCAAAGGCGACGCCCTCCGTGCATGGAACGAACTGCCGCCGGAGATCGAGCGCCGCCAGGAACTCCACGCAGCCGACCTGAAAGGCGCGATCGTGATCGACGCCCTCCTCGGGACCGGGTTCTACGGCAAACTGCGCGAACCCCTGCTCCACTGGATCAATCTACTGAACTACCTGAACGTCCCGGTCATTTCCTCCGATCTGCCATCCGGGCTCGACGCCGACGACGGCGAAGTGCGCGGCGGCGCGGCGGTCCGCGCGGACATCACGGTCACGTTCGCCTATCCGAAGACCGGGATGCTGAAGGGCCGCGGCCCTGCCCTCTGCGGACGAATCCGCGTGATCGACATCGGGCTGCCGGACGAAACGGACGACACGGTCACGCGCTTCATCCCCTGCACCGGGCTTGCGGACGTCAAGAGACATCTGAAACCGCTCGAATTCGACACGTACAAGCAGAAACGCGGCCATGTGGCCGTGTTCGGCGGCAGCAGCGACTATCCGTCCGCGCCGTTCCTGGCCGCGGAGGCCGCGCTCCGGGCGGGCGCCGGCCTCGTGACCGTCTATGTGCCCGCTTCCATGGAGATCGTCTGCAACCCGCCGAAAGCGCTTATCGTGAAACGGCTTCCCGACGACGGCAACGGCGTCTTCTCGAAAGAATCCGCCGAGGCGCTGAGCTTGCCGCCGAACGTCTCCGCGGTCGCCGCCGGCATGGGCATGAACACCGCGGAGGAGACCGTGCCGTTCCTGCGGAAGCTGATGGCGTCCGCGCAGTGTCCGCTGCTGCTGGACGCCGATGCGCTGAACCTGATCGCGAAGCATCCCGACCTGCTGCACGAACTCGGCACCGCCACGGTCGTCACGCCGCATGAGGGCGAGATGAAGCGCCTCGAGGCGGCGATCGGGCTTCCGTCCGCACGCGACCGCGTGGAACGCGCCGAGGCGCTCGCAAAGTTCACCGCGCTTCACGTCGTGCTGAAAGGCGTCCGCACCGTCGTAATGTCACCGCACGGGGATTACGCGCTCAATCTGAGCGGATCGCCCGTTCTGGCGACCGCGGGCAGCGGCGACGTGCTCTCCGGCATCATCGCGGCACTCGCCGCAAGCTCGTTTTCGCTCTTCGACGCCGCGAAGGACGGCGTCTATCTGCACGGGCTGCTGGGCGAACTGGACGCCCCGTTCGCCGGACGCGGCCTTATCGCCGACGACCTGCTGACGCGCATCCCGCAGGCGTTCGATTCCGTGCGCGAGGTCTGAACAGGAGAAACGAGGAGGCATCCGGCATGGCATTCCCGATCGAAGACAAGCTCGTGATCGCCGTGGCTTCCAGCGCGCTGTTCCGCCTGGACGTCGCCGACGAAATCTACCGCAGCAAAGGCCTTTCCGCCTACAGGCAATATCAGCGCGAACACGAGGACACGGTCCTGGAGCCCGGCATCGCGTTCCCGTTCATCCGGCGGTTCCTGAAGTTCAACGAACTCTTCCCGGACACGCAGCCGGTCGAGGTCGTCCTCCTCAGCCACAACGACCCGGACACCGGAAACCGCGTGCTCCGCTGCATCGACCATTACGGCCTCGGCATCACGCGGTCGGCGTTCCTGACCGACGGCCGTCCCGTGGATTACATCGACGCCTACAACGTGTCGCTCTTCCTCTCCGGCAACGAAACGGACGTGCGCGACGCCATCCGCAACGGGTTCGCCGCCGGATATGTGCTGGACAGCAAGCTCAACGACAACGAAAACGACAACGAGCTTCGCGTGGCGTTCGACTTCGACGGCGTGCTCGCCGACGACAGCGCGGAACAGGTCTTCCAGTCCGGCGGCATCGACAAGTTCTGGAAATCCGAATCCAGCCAGGCAGGCGTCCCCCTCGGGCCCGGCCCGCTCGCCGACCTCTTCGCCAAGCTCAGCCGCCTGCATACGATGGAGGAAGAACGCAAGAGCGCCGACCCGAACTACCACAGGTTCCTCCGCACCGCCATCGTGACCGCCCGCAATGGCCCCGCCCAGTGGCGCCTCGCCACCACGCTCCGCGAGTGGAACATCACCGTCGACCAGACCTTCACGCTCGGCGGCATGAACAAAAGCCGCATCCTGAAGCAGCTGCGCCCGCACATCTACTTCGACGACCAGTGGTCCCCCCACCTCGAATCCGCCAAGGAGTACACCCCCTCCGTGCATATCCCGTTCGGCTGCGCCGGCGACTGCCCCGACGCCTGAGCGGAAAGCGGATATTTACGCCATCTTGATAACCTCAATATCCTTGACCTGAAGAAAATGCTTTGTTCTCGCGCCTCGCGGTCAAATGATCTGTCGAGCGAAAGCGAGTTTACCGAGGCGGCAAAGCCGCCCCCAGCGAAGCGGCAAATCTATTCGTCCTGCATAACGTCGAAGGCTTTACCTTCCCAAAACAGCTTTCAGCTCCGGGGAATAGATTCTGCTCTGCACCCTTTGATACACTTCTTCGTCTTCCGGCGCCGCGAGCGCCGCCCAGCAAAACCACAAATAAGCCGCGTCAAGATCCTTCTTCACGCCGGTGCCGGTGTCATAGCAGTCTCCGAGCTCGAACATCGCCCGCGCATCGCCCTGCTCCGCCGCCCGGCGGAACCATTTGACTGCCTCGCGCGGTCTCTCCTCGACACCGTACCCGGACCGATACCATGAGCCAAGCATAAGCATCGCTTTCACATGGCGCTGTTCCGCGGCTTTTTGCAGCCATTTGGACGCCGTTGCACGGTTCCGCCTCACGCCGATCCCGAACGCATAGCATCTGCCGAGTTCGAACTGCGCCTCGGCAACCCCCAGCTCCGCCGCCATGCGATACCATTTGACGGCCTCCGCCTCGTCCTTGCCGACACCATCGCCGGTCTCATACCCCCTGCCGACCTGCAACATGGCTTCCCCTGCCTTCGTTTTCAACCTCACAAAATCATTTTCATTCATCTATTTGTTCTCTTGTTTGGACGGACAAAAAACGAAAAAAGGACACGTCTCATTACTTTTTTTGCATTCCGGGTTCTGAGCATGGCAATAGTGAGCACCTACATCCCAGCATGGATAGTCGAAAATTCCGGGATACTCGGGGCAGATTGCACGAGCCATATACATTGTTCCCTCTCTTGATTTGATTTCATTATCCTTATCAAAAGATGTCAAACCAAGCCTTTGAAAAACTCGAACGGTATGAACGTCCGGTGAAATATCAATACTTCTCTTGTCTCTAAGTTCTACTCCGAATCGACGCATAAGGATATTAGTTGCCATTGTCGCAATCTTTATTCCAACACCCTTAAATTGCAGAAAACGATAAATCAGCAAACCGCTTGAAGGCTTATCATTCCAAATCTTGCTGGCATCTCCGGCATAGTCTCTCTGAATCCTTTTGACCGCACAACAGAACAAATCCGCCATGATGTCCTTAAAGCGATGTTTGACGCGCTCCTTGAAAATCTTATGGATCTCATCACTGGATATAGCCAAGTAATCAATATCAAATCTTCCGAGTTTCTCAAAAACGATACTCGGAACTCGCCACGCATTTTCAGCTTTTGTTTGCCGATCCATAACACAGGCAAGAACAAAGGCATGGGGATACTCGCCTAATGGGTTTAGCAACTCGTTTATAAGATCCTTGTCATCACACTCTTTAACAAATTCGGTCTTGCCTTTTTCTTCTTCTATTTTTTCTTTCGCATATTCAAAAAGCCTTTCTGCTGTTTTGTTCGGGAAAAACGGTTTAAGTTCGCACATGATTTCATCCTTTCTTTTTGGGGGGGGTATTCCGGCGAGGCCGGTTTGGACGCTTGATGTATTGTTATGGAAAACATTTTCTCCAAAATGTGGTATATGATCAAAAAAAACTATACCATAGGGGGTACGACATAATATGTCATACCGAACAGTTTCTTTTTTTTGGGGAAGAAGACAATCACAGGGAAAAATAGTTCCATGTCACAAGAAAATCAAGTCTTTTTTTCCTTTTTTCGGGCATTTAACGATATTGAATGCAAAAAAAAGGACGCTTTCGCATCACGCTTCGCTGGGGGCTCGCATTCGCGAGCCTCGGTAGGCGAGCTTACGCTCGCACAGTATTCTTTACCGCGAGCCGCGAACGGCAAAGATATTGGATAATATGCCTTATAGGCCGTATATGTCCTATTCTCCGAACGCGTGAAAATGAGGCAGAAAAAAGCCTGTCCCGTTTTTCAGCGGGGCAGGCTTACGTTTCTGTCAGGGAAAGTGAGCTGAGAAGAGCTCCGTCTTATTTCTGCATGTGCTGACAGGCTGCGCCTGTACTGCAGTAGTGCGCGGCTTACGCTCGCGCACACAATGCGTGTCGTTGCAGCGCCCGGCTGAGCGCGAATTTACTTCGGCATGGGCTGATCGCCGAGCTGGCGGAGGGCGGAACGGCGGATCTTGCCGCTGACGGTCTTCGGGAGTTCGGTGAGGAAGTCGATCTTGCGCGGGTACTTGTACGGCGCGGTGTTGTGCTTCACGTACTCCTGGATCTCCTTCTTCAGCTCCTCGCTGGGCTGTTTGTCCTTCGTGAGCACGATGTACGCCTTCACGAGCTGGCCGCGGGTGGGATCGGGCACGCCGACCACGGCGCATTCGAGCACGTAGGGCAGCTCCATGATCGCGTTTTCGACCTCGAACGGGCCGATGCGGTAGCCGGAGGACTTGATGAGGTCGTCGGTGCGGCCGACGTACCAGTAGTAGCCGTCCTCGTCGACCCAGGCGGTGTCGCCGGTGTGGTAATAGCCGTCGTGCCAGGCGCTGTGCGTGGCTTCCTCGTCGCCGTAATAGCCGACGAAGAGTCCGGGGATCTCGCCGGGTTCGGCCTTGATCACGATCTCGCCGACCTCGCCCTGCTTGACGGGCTTGCAATCGGCGTCGAAGAGCTCGACCGGGTACATGGGCGAAGGCTTGCCCATCGAGCCGGGATGCGGCTCCATGCCGTGGATGTTGCCGATGATCATGGTGCTTTCGGTCTGGCCGAAGCCTTCCATCATCTTGTGTCCGGTCTGCTTCAGGAACTGGTTGAAGACCTCGGGGTTCAGCGCCTCGCCCGCCATGGTGGTGTGCTTGAGGCTGGAGAAATCGTACTGGGAGAGGTCTTCGCGGATGAAGAAGCGGTACATGGTGGGCGGCGCGCAGAACGTGGTGATGCCGAACTGTTTGAAGAGCGGCATGATGTCGGCGGCGCTGAAGCGGTCGAAATCGTACACGAAGAGCGGGCCCTCGCAGAGCCACTGGCCGTAGAGCTTGCCCCACATGGACTTCGCCCAGCCGGTGTCGGAGATGGTCAGGTGCAGACCGTTCGGGTCCACGCAGTGCCACCAGCGGGCGGTGATGATGTGTCCGAGCGGGTAGGAGAAGATGTGCGTGACGATCTTCGGGTAGCCGGTGGTGCCGGAGCTGAAGAACATCAGCATCGTGTCGGTCGCCTTCAGGTCGGCGGGGCGTTTGAAGACCGTGCTGTAGCGTTCGAGCGAGGCGTCGAAATCGAGCCAGCCGAGGCGCGTGCCGTTGGTGGAAATGCGGAATTCGACGGACTTGCAGAGGTTCGCGGCGGCGTCCGCCTGCTCCAGGACTTCGCCGTCCGAGGTGCAGATGATCGCGCGGATGCCGGCCTTGTCGAACCGGTACTGGAAATCGTGCACGAGGAGCTGGTTCGGGGCGAGGACGGCCACCGCGCCGATCTTGTGCAGCGCGTTGATGAGGATCCAGAACTGGTAGTTGCGGCGGAGCACCATCATCACGCGGTCGCCCTTCCTGATGCCGAGCGAAACGAGGTAGTTCGCCGCCTGCGAGGACAGGTCGGAGAGCTGCTTGAACGTGAAATCGCGGTGTTCGTGCGTGCGGCTGAGCCAGCAGAGCGCGACCTTGTCCGGCGTCTTTTCCGCCAGGCGGTCGAGCACGTCGTACGCGAAATTGAAGGTGTCGGGATAGTGGAACCTGACCTTGTTCAGGATGCCTTTTTCGTCGAACTCGGCGTCGAGGTAGTCCTCATACAGCAGGCGCTGGCCGGACGGCGCTTCGTCGTCCGCGGGGACCGCGGCGGCGGGAGCGGGGATCGGGGCCTCGGAGCCTTCGCCATACATCACGATGGCGAGGAATTCGCAGGGCTTGCCGTCCGCGGCGACCATGCCGTGCGGCAGGCTGGAATCCAGCAGCACGCTGTCGCCGGGCTCCAGCACGTCGATCTTGTTGCCGAGCTGGATGCGGAGGCGTCCGGAGAGCACGTAGTCGAACTCGTGGCCGGGGTGCGTGGTGAGGTGGATCGGGAGACCTTCGTCCTGCGGCTGGGCAGTGACGTAGAGCGGTTCCGTATTGCGGTTCTTCAGCAGGGGCGCGAGGTGACGGTAGTCGAGCTCCTCGCGGCGTTTGATCGGGAGCCCCTCGCCTTTCCGCGTAATGTCGTACAACGAAAGCTTGGGCGACTCGCCGCTCACAAGTACACCGACATCGACACCGAATCTCTCCGCGCAGAGGTAAAGGAAGGCGAACGGACTTTCGACGAGGCCGTCTTCATGCTTCCGGTATTCTTCTACGGTGACGCCCGTGACCTTGGCCATTTCCTCTTCGGAGATTTCCCTGATCTGACGGATGTCGCGAATGCGATTGCCGATTTGCTGAAGTTTGTTTTCCATCTTTCGTTGTCCAAAAGGGTTGAAGGTGCTTCCCCATCGATAGAAAAGCGGGGAAACTATAATATACTATAAAAATGCCTAAAGTCAAGCAAAAAACGGAAAAGAACGCGTTTCCGCCGGGTCGCCGGACCGCTTTTTCATGTGCCAGACGGGCATTCGCAAAAACATGAAGAAGCCCGCCGGAACATGAAGATGAACCGGCGGGCTGATTTTTCGAACGGGATTCGATCAGACGATCATTTCACGGGCGACGTGATGCCTTCCTTCGTCTGCGTCAGAGGCTTGACCGTGCCGTCTTCGTTGAAGAAGATCTCGTCCACGCACACGGACCGGCGGAGGCTCTGGCCCTTCTGGCCGTCGCGGTCGAGCGTGCCGTTGTGGTAGAACAGGAACGTGCGGCCCTTGAAGTCGATCACGCCGGGGTGGATGGTGAAGCTGTTCTTCGCCGCGCCGGTGACCTGTCCGCGGAACGTCCACGGGCCTCTGATGTTCTCGGCTGTGGAGTAGTTGATGATCTCGCCGCCGCGCCCCATGCCGGGGTAGAAGTTGTAGTAAAGGCCGTTGCGCTTGTAGAGCCAGGGGCCTTCGGTGTAGTTCTGCATCCCGGTGTCGGTGATTTCGCCGTCAAGCTCGATCATGTTGTCTTTCAGCTTCGCGACGTAGTTGTTGGTGTGACCCCAGGAGAGCCACGCGGT
>JAEEGK010019065.1_pt1 | contig 14762 bp, 11 predicted proteins | sample 8958771 | NCBI WGS metagenome assembly JAEEGK01 (sample SAMN16246547, study PRJNA631951) | gut metagenome | biome: gut microbiome; feature: rumen; material: SC-attached | host: Bos | place: Iran: Karaj | collected 2018-10 | reverse complement strand
ATGTAACAATTGCTAGAATTAAATCTAGCAATTATTCCCATTAATGGGAATTCTTATTCTTCAAAATCAAAACTCAGTTGACCATCGCCAAGAAGATTGTAGCTCTTGCGGTGATAGGGCGTGATACCAAACTGCTTGATGGCCTCACGATGCTTCTTCGTGGGATAACCTTTGTTGGAGAGCCAGTCGTATTGAGGGTATTCCTCAGCCAACTGGTTCATGTAGTCATCACGATAGGTCTTGGCGAGAATGCTCGCTGCAGCGATGGCGAGATATTTTCCATCGCCTTTCACGATAGTGGTATGAGGCAGTTTCTGGTAAGGCTTGAAGCGATTACCATCTACGATGATAGCCTCTGGGCGCACCTTCAATTGGTCAAGAGCCCGATGCATGGCCAGAATGGAAGCGTTGAGGATATTAATCTGGTCTATCTCTTCAGGTGTCACGATACCTACAGCCCAAGCTACCGCATCGCGCTCGATAATCTCACGAAGCTGATAGCGCTTCTTCTCAGAGAGCTGTTTAGAGTCGTTGAGCAACTCGTTCTGATAACCATCGGGCAGAATCACCGCAGCAGCATACACGCTACCTGCCAAACAGCCGCGACCAGCTTCATCGCAGCCTGCCTCAATCTTACCTTCATAGAAATGACTCGCCAGCATTTTACCTTTTTACCTTTTTACCTTTTAAAACATCTGGGATACACGACGGATGCCTGCTACAAGGGCATCGATTTCTTCCTTCGTGTTATAGAGGGCAAACGAAGCACGAACAGTTCCACTGATGCCCAAGCGATCCATCAAGGGCTGGGCACAGTGATGACCTGTACGTACGGCTATACCTAAACGATCGAGCAATGTTCCCATATCCAAGTGGTGGATATCGCCCACATTGAAGCTCACCACAGCATCTTTAACCGAGGGATCCATAGGGCCATAAATCTTCATGCCATCAATGGTCAGGAGTTGTTCCATACAGTAGCGGGTAAGCTCCTGTTCATGCTGCTGAACGGCTTCAAAGCCGATGGAATCAATATATTCGATGGCTTTGGCAAGACCATGAGTAGCCACATAGTCGGGTGTACCTGCCTCAAACTTAAACGGCAGACGCTCGAAGGTGGTCTTCTCCCAAGTCACCTTGTCGATCATCTCACCACCACCCTGATAGGGAGGCAATTTCTCGAGCCATTCCTCTTTGCCATAGAGTACACCAATGCCAGTAGGTCCGTACATCTTGTGACCACTGAAGGCAAAGAAGTCGCAGTCCATTGCCTGCACATCCACTTTGAAGTGTGGGGCACTCTGGGCACCATCCACCAAAACAGGGATAGCGTGAGCATGAGCTATCTTGATGATCTGTTCCACAGGATTTACTGTACCCAGCACATTGCTCACATGAGCCACACTGATGAGCTTGGTACGAGGCGTGATAAGTTGCTCCAACTGGTCGAGGCACAACAAGCCATCATCAGTGATGGGGATATGCTTTACCACAATACCTCGCTTCATCGCCTGAAGCTGCCACGATACGATATTGGAGTGATGCTCCATCTCTGTGACAATCACCTCGTCGCCCTCCTTCATCTGACTCTCGCAGAACGAGCTGGCCACCAGGTTGATGGCCTCCGTTGTGCCACGTGTAAAGACAATTTCCTCTATCTTACGGGCATTGATAAACTGACGAACCTTTTCGCGTGCAGCCTCATGCAGATCAGTGGCCTGTTGTGAGAGATAGTGCACACCACGATGCACGTTGGCATTGACATTCAGATACTCATCCCTCATGGCATCAAGCACCATGAGCGGTTTTTGTGTAGTAGCCGCATTATCCAGATAGACCAACGGCTTACCATATACCTCCCTTGACAGAATCGGGAAGTCAGCTCTTATCTTACTAATATCGTACATACTTATTTACAGAGTCGGCAACCTTCACATTTGTTGAGTTCCCCTCGGAAACGCTTCTCTACCAGATAGTGCAGACGATCGCGAAGGGGTTCGAGCTGCATCTTGTCGATTACCTCGTTGATGAAAGCATTCTGCAACAAGAGTTTCGCTTCCTGAAGCGAGATACCGCGCTGGCGCATATAGAAGAGTGCCGCATCGTTGAGCTGACCAACGGTAGAGCCGTGAGCACACTTCACATCGTCGGCATAGATCTCGAGCATAGGCTGGGTGTACATCCGTGTCTCTTTGGTTGCTGTGAGATTCTGGTTTGTCATCTGCGAGGTGGTCTTCTGCGCACCATGTTCCACCAGAACTCTACCAGCAAAGGCACCAGTAGCCTTATCGTCGAGCACATATTTATAAAGCTCATTAGAGGTGCAATGTGGCACTTTATGCGTGATAAGCGTGTTGTTATCCACATGCTGCTGCTTGTCGGCGATCACACAGCCATAACACTGACACTCAGCTCCCTCACCACTGAAGGTCAGGTCGAGCTTATTACGGGTGATACCGTTATGCAGGGTAATGACATTATGATTCACGCGACTGTTAGCCTGCTGGTCGATATAGACATTGCTCACGCGGACATTCTTATGATGGGTCTCCTCCATGCAATAGAGATCAAGTGATGCATTGTCGCCCACATAAGCCTCAATCACCTGTGTAGCCAGGAAGTTACGATCGTCGGCGGTATGGTCGCAGAACAGCATTTTTATCTCAGCACCCGCTTCAAGAATGATGAGCACACGACGATTCACCATCAAGTCGGGCACCTGGCGCTGTGCGTTCTGAGGTGTCGCCTTCAGGATATTGATAACCTGAATGGCACGATCCACCTTCACGTTCTTGGGCACATAGACCAACATGCCATCCTGTGCCAGCATCGTGTTAAGAGCCGTAATGGCATCATCGCTGGTCTTGGCCAGTTTGGTATAGTACTTAGATACCAGCTCAGGGTTGTCACGCATAGAACCGATGATGACACCTTCGGGCAGATGGGCCTTGGGCTTATCATCATGATAGAACATATCGTTCACCACGAAGTAGAGACTGGTGGAGAGGTTAGGCACATCGCAACGGAAGGCCTCAAAGGGATCGACAGGTATCTGCAGACGACTCAGGTTCACACCATAGTCGGATTCGAAGAGCTTCTGCACATCTGTATATTTGTAACGCTCCACCTTTTTGGAAGGGAAGCCCTGACGGCGGAAGTTCTCGAAAGCCTCGTCGCGTACAGCATTCATCGCCTCAGGCGCATGATCAAAGATCATCTGCCGAGCCTGCTCATAAAGCTCTATATATTGCTGCTCTGAGTTCATTCTTCTCCTATTTCTTCCTTAATCCAATCGTAGCCGTGCTCCTGAATCTGGACAGCCAGTTCCGGACCACCAGTCTTCACGATGCGCCCCTTGTAGAGCACATGCACAAACTGAGGCTTAATCATCTCCAGCAAGCGATCGTAATGGGTAATCACGATACATGATGTCTCAGGTGTCTGAAGCTTGTTCACGCCATCAGCCACAATACGCATCGCATCTACATCCAGACCGGAGTCAGTCTCATCAAGGATGCTCAGCTTTGGTTCCAGCATAGCCATCTGGAATATCTCATTGCGTTTCTTCTCGCCACCGCTGAAGCCCTCATTCACAGAGCGGTTAGCTAGTTTTGAGTCGAGTTCCACAATCTTACGTTTCTCACGCTGCAACTTCAGAAACTCAGCAGCGTTCATAGGTTCCAAGCCCTGATACTTGCGCTTCTCGTTGATTGCAGCCTTCATAAAGTTAGTCATCGACACACCAGGAATCTCTACTGGATACTGGAAACTCAGGAAGAGTCCCTCATGGGCACGATCCTCCGGCTTCATCTCCAACAGGTTCTTGCCATTGAAGAAAGCCTCGCCTTCAGTCACCTCGTAAAGTGGATTGCCTACAAGTACAGCACTCAACGTACTCTTACCTGAGCCGTTAGGACCCATGATAGCATGCGTCTCACCATCGTTGATCACGAGGTCGATACCTTTTAATATCTCTTTTTCGCCTATCCTGGCGTGTAAGTTTCGAACTTCTAACATCTATTTGACAATTTGACTTTTTACTAATTATCCTACCGTACCCTCGAGTGATACACTCAGCAGTTTCTGAGCCTCAACGGCAAACTCCATCGGCAACTTCTGCAGCACCTCTTTGGCATAGCCGTTGACGATCAAGCCTACGGCCTGCTCTGTTGGGATGCCACGTTGGTTGCAATAGAACAGCTGGTCTTCAGAGATCTTAGAGGTGGTAGCCTCGTGCTCAAAGATAGCTGTGTCATTATGCACATCCATATAAGGGAAGGTATGGGCACCACAATCAGAACCTAACAACAGCGAGTCGCAACTGGAGTAGTTGCGGGCATTGTCTGCATTCGAGGTGGCACGCACCAGTCCACGATAGGAGTTCTGTGAGTGTCCGGCTGAGATACCTTTTGAGATAATGGTGCTCTTGGTGTTCTTACCGATATGGATCATCTTCGTACCCGTATCAGCCTCCTGATAGTTGTTGGTCACTGCTACTGAGTAGAACTCTGCCTGAGAATTATCGCCACGCAAGATGCAGGAGGGATATTTCCAAGTGATGGCAGAGCCCGTCTCTACCTGTGTCCAGGATAGCTTGGAGTCAACACCACGCAGATCACCACGTTTGGTTACCAGGTTCAGCACACCACCCTTGCCGTTCTCATCGCCAGGATACCAGTTCTGCACAGTAGAGTACTTCACCTCAGCACGATCCATCACGATAATCTCCACGATGGCAGCATGCAACTGGTTCTCATCACGCATAGGAGCTGTACAACCCTCAAGATACGACACGTAGGCATCGTCATCTGCGATGATTAGCGTGCGCTCAAACTGACCAGTATTTCTGGCATTGATACGGAAATAAGAGCTGAGCTCCATCGGACAGCGCACACCCTTGGGGATATACACAAACGATCCGTCACTGAACACTGCCGAGTTGAGTGCCGCAAAGTAATTATCACGATAAGGCACTACAGTACCTAAATACTGTCGCACCAAATCAGGATGCTCCTTGATGGCGTCGCCGATACTGCAGAAGATGACACCCTTCTCACGCAGTTTCTCCTTAAAGGTAGTCTTCACGCTCACGGAGTCCATGATGGCATCAACAGCCGTATTGCCACTCAAGGCCAATCGCTCCTCAAGGGGAATACCCAGTTTATCGAAAGTCTTCTCCAGCTCAGGGTCTATCTTACCATCGCCCGCAGGCTTCTTGGCTAGCGGATCAGCATAGTAAGATATAGCCTGATAGTCGATGGGAGGCACGTGTACGTGTCCCCATTTCGGCTCCGTCTGCTCCTGCCAATAGCGGAAAGCCTTCAGTCTGAACTCAAGCATCCATTCAGGCTCCCCCTTCTTAGCAGAGATGAGCCGAACGATATCCTCGTTCAGCCCGACTGGTATGATCTCTGTATGAACGTCCGTAGTGAAACCGAACTCATATTTCTGTTCGGCCACCTTACGGACATACTCATTATTTACATTCTGAGCGGAAGTAAATTCTTCACTTTTCACTCTTCACTTTTCACTTTAAAGTTTCTGTTCTACCTCAATCTCTGTGAAGGTCTCGATGATATCACCAACCTGGATGTCATTGAAGTTCACCAGTGAGATACCACACTCCAAGCCTGTTGCCACTTCCTTGGCATCGTCCTTATAACGCTTCAGGGCATCGATAGGAGCAGTGTGGATCACGATACCATCGCGGATAACGCGAGCCTTATCCTTGTTGTGTACCTTACCATCGGTAACCAGACCACCGGCCACAGTACCAACCTTGGAGATCTTGAACACCTGCTTCACCTCAATTTCACCAGAGATGATTTCCTTCTTCACCTTATCAAGCATACCCTGCATCGTCTGCTTCACATCGTCGATAGCATCGTAAATGATAGAGTATGTATTGATCTCAACACCTTCGCGATCTGCAGCCCTGCGGGCATCAGCAGAAGGACGAACCTGGAAACCGATGATGATAGCCTCAGAAGCCGAAGCAAGCATGACATCGTTCTCTGAGATCTGACCCACAGCCTTCGAGATCACATTCACCTGAACCTTCTCAGTAGAGAGCTTGATGAACGAATCGCTGAGAGCCTCGATAGATCCGTCGGTATCACCCTTCACGATGATGTTCAGCTCATGGAACTCACCCAGAGCGATACGGTGTGACAACTCGTCAAGACCAAGCTTGGTGGTGGTACGCAGACTCTGCTCACGCTGCAACTGGATACGCTTGTTGGCAATCTCACGGGCTTCCTGCTCTGTCTCCATCACATGGAAAGAGTCACCAGCGGTAGGCGCACCGTTCAGACCCAGAATGATAGCAGGCTCAGCAGGACCAGCCTTCTCGATGCGCTGGTTACGCTCGTTGAACATAGCCTTTACCCTTCCCCAGGCAGTACCTGCAATCACGATATCGCCAACCTGCAGTGTACCATTAGATACAAGCACGGTAGAAACATAACCACGACCCTTGTCGAGTGAAGACTCGATAATGGAACCTGTAGCCTTGCGGTTAGGATTAGCTTTCAGCTCCAATATTTCAGCCTCCAGCAGAACCTTCTCCATCAGTTCTTCCACACCAATACCCTTCTTGGCACTAATATCCTGACTCTGGTACTTGCCACCCCATTCCTCAACAAGGAAGTTCATAGCAGCCAGCTCTTCTTTAATCTTGTCGGGGTTAGCACCAGGCTTATCAATCTTATTAATAGCAAATACAATAGGCACACCAGCAGCTACAGCATGGTTGATAGCCTCACGTGTCTGAGGCATCACACTGTCGTCAGCAGCCACAATGATGATGGCGATATCAGTTACCTTAGCACCACGAGCACGCATTGCGGTAAATGCTTCGTGACCTGGGGTATCGAGGAAAGTAATCTTGCGCCCATCTTCCATCGTCACATTGTAAGCACCGATGTGCTGGGTAATACCACCAGCCTCACCCGCAATCACGTTACTCTTGCGGATATAGTCGAGTAATGAAGTCTTACCATGATCCACATGACCCATCACGGTTACGATAGGAGCTCGTGGCATCAGGTCTTCTGCATTGTCTTCTTCTTCTACCACAGCCTGAGATACCTCAGCGCTTACATATTCGGTCTTGTAACCAAACTCTTCAGCCACTAGGTTGATGGTCTCGGCATCCAATCGCTGGTTGATACTTACCATGATACCCACGCTCATACAGGTAGCGATGACCTGAGTCACTTGCACGTTCATCATGTTGGCCAACTCGTTAGCTGTAACAAACTCCGTGAGCTTCAAGGTCTTGCTTTCCTCCATCTCCAAGTTTTCCTGTTCTAGCAGACGCTCGGAAGCCAACTCACGTTTTTCCTTGCGATACTTGGCACCCTTGCTCTTGGTTTTGTTGGTGAGGCGAGCCAAAGTTTCTTTTACCTGCTTGGTAACATCCTCTTCGCTCACTTCCTGCTTGAACACAGGCTTGCGGAAGCGGTCTTTGTTCTTCTTACCCTTGCCGTTATTGTTATTGCCTTCGTTGCGCTCGGTTTGTTCTTCGCGCTTACGCTTGAAATCGCCTTCACGTGCAGCCTTTTTGATATCCACTTTCTCTTTGCCAATGCGCACACGTTTTTTCTTACCTTCTTGCTTGTCGCTATGATCTTTCACATTCTCCTCAGTGTCGGTACCACGAATCTCCTTCATGATATCTTCTTTCATTTGGCGACGTTGACTTTGGCGCAGTTTCTCACGTTCATCACGTTCTTTCTTCCTTTCCTCCTTGCTCTTTTTCTTAGGACGGGTAGAGGTGTTCAATTGGTCGAGATCCACATGACCCACCACGTTCAGTTTACTTACCTTTACATCGGTGTTCAGACGGAAGATGCCATCATTTTCAGCTTTTTTATCATCTACCTTTGGGGCAACAGGTGCTGTTTCATGGGTAGGAATCTGCTGCTGGGCAGGGATATTATCTTGCTTCTTTTCAGGAGCAGGTGCCTGCTGCTTTTCAACAACTGGCTTCTCTGCTACTGGAGCAGGTTCAACAATTTTTGCCTTTTCAACAACTGGCTCTTCTGCTGGTTTGCGTACTTCCTCTTTTGCTTTGGTTTCTACGCTTACAGGTGTAGTTTCAGGTTTAGGAGTAACAGACTTTGCAGGCTTGTTCAACTTGTCAAGGTCTATTCTACCAACCTGTTTGAACTTCTGCTTCTCTTTTTCAGGAGCAGGCTCATAGCCTTGTATGGCAATAGCGGGTTTCGCTTTTTCTTTATCCTTTTCTTTTCTTCCGAGAATGAACTGATCAGACTTAGCCTTCAGATCCTTGTCAGTACTGAATTCCTGCCTGAGCAAATCAAATTGCTCATCGGTAATCTTGGCATTGGGGTTCTCTTCCACCTCATATCCCTTTTTCCTTAGGAATTCTACGGCGGTACTGATGCCAACGTTCAAATCTCTCGTTACTTTGTTTAATCTAACAGCCACTCTATTCTAAGTTTTAAAGTTGTTAAGTTATTAATCCTCTTCAAATTCCTTTCGCAGGATCTCCAGTACGTTGTCAACGGTCTCTTCCTCGAGGTCGGCTTTCTTGATGATCATCTCTCGAGGAGCATTCAGTGCAGTCTTAGCAGTCTCGATACCGATAGCCTTGAATGCATCGATCACCCAGTCGTCTATCTCATCACGGAACTCATCCAGATAGATATCCTCATCCTCCGTTCCTTCACCTTCCAGTTCACGGAATACGTCAATGGTATAGTCAGTTAGCATACAAGCCAGCTTAATGTTCATACCACCCTTACCGATAGCCAAACTTACTTCCTCAGGCTTTAGATAAACCTCAGCCTTACGCTCTTCCTCATTGAGTTTGATGCTACTAACATGAGCAGGACTCAGAGCACGTTGGATGAACAGTGCGGTGTTAGAGGTGTAGTTGATCACGTCGATGTTCTCGTTTCTCAATTCACGCACGATACCATGAATTCTGCTACCCTTCACACCCACGCAAGCGCCTACTGGATCAATGCGGTCGTCGTAGCTCTCAACAGCAATCTTGGCTCTTTCACCAGGGATGCGGGCAATCTTGCGAATAGTGATGAGGCCGTCGTTGATTTCAGGCACCTCAATCTCAAACAGGCGCTGCAGGAACAGCGGACTGGTACGGCTCAGAATAATCTTGGGGTTGTTGTTCTTGTTCTCCACACGAGCCACCACCGCTCTGGCAGTCTCACCCTTGCGGTAGAAGTCGGTCGGAATCTGCTCAGTCTTAGGCAGCAACAACTCGTTGCCATCCTCGTCGAGCAGCAGCATTTCTTTCTTCCATATCTGATAAACCTCAGCACTCACGATGGTACCTACCTTATCTGAATAACGGTTGTAGATAGCATCTTTCTGCAGCTCCAAGATCTTACTGCTCAATGTCTGACGCAGGTTCAGAATGGCACGGCGACCAAACTTGCTGAAATCCACCTCGTCAGTAACTTCCTCACCCACTTCATAGTCCTCATCAATCTGACGTGCTTCAGAGAGTGAGATCTGAAGGTTGGGATCGGTAACTTCACCATCAGGCACCACCTCGCGGTTTCTTCTTATCTCCAAGTCACCCTTGTCAGGGTTCACAATCACGTCGTAGTTCTCATCCGAGCCGAAAATCTTTGCGATTACGCTGCGGAAACTCTCCTCCATTACGCTCACCAGCGTAGTGCGGTCAATGCTTTGTGATTCTTTGAAATCCTTAAAGGTTTCAATCATGCTCACAGTTTCTGCTTTCTTAGCCATAATTATTTAAAGCTGATTATGTATTTAGTATATTTTATTTCATCCATTTTCAGACAGATGTCAACATCCGTCAGTTTAGGTCTCTTTGCACCTTCTGGTTTGATTTTCTGCTGAACGGTAATCACCACATGGTCTGCATCTACCTCCTTGAGAATTCCTTTCAGCTTGCGACCATCGGTAGTCAGTGTCTCCACTTCCTTGCCAACATGGCACTCATACTGGCGCAGCACCTTAAAAGGCTGTCCCAGTCCGGCAGAACCTACTTCCAGATCGTAATCCTCGCCTTCAGCGCCCAACTTTTCCTCGATGAAGCGGCTCAGCTCGGCGCAGTCGTCAATCCATACACCATCCTGATGGTCAATCTCAACACTGATCTTGTTGTCATTACCCAGTGTTACATCTACCAGAAAGTAATCCTTTCCTTCCAGCCATTCCTGTGCGATGTTTTCTACTGTCTCTTTGTTAATCATACTTACGTCTAAAACTTTTTTACAATAAAAAAAGGAGCCCTAAGCCCCTCCTCAAATCATCATTACGGCTGCAAATTTAGGAATAAAAACTCATTCTACAAAATAAATCAGCCTTTTATCTGTCTTTTTTGAATAAAAATCTAAAAAAAATAAAAAAAAGCACTTATCTTTGCAGACTAACACTAACGAAATTAATTAAAACTTAATACCTAACTTTTTTTATTATGGAAGACAAAAGAGTTTATACTTTTGGTAACGGCCAGGCTGAAGGACGCGCTGACATGCGCAACCTGTTGGGTGGTAAAGGTGCAAACTGCGCCGAGATGAACCTGATTGGTGTTCCAGTCCCTCCTGGTTTCACTATCACTACTGAAGTCTGCAACGAGTATTTCCAGAAGGGCAAAGAAGCTGTGATTGCTCTCTTGAAAGATGATGTAGAAAAAGCAGTAGTTCACATTGAGAAGTTGATGAACAGCAAGTTTGGTGATCCAAAGAACCCGTTGCTGGTGTCCGTTCGCTCTGGCGCACGTGCATCTATGCCTGGTATGATGGATACCATTCTGAACCTGGGTCTTAACGACAAGGTGGCTGAGGGTATGGTGAAGAAAACAGGCAACGAGCGTTTCGTATATGATAGCTACCGCCGTTTCGTACAGATGTATGGCGATGTGGTGCTGGGCATGAAACCAGTTGACAAGACAGAAATTGATCCTTTCGAAGCTATTATAGAGAAGGTAAAGGAAGAGCGTGGCATCAAGCTCGACAAAGACCTGAATGTGGATGAGCTCCGCAAGTTGGTGAAACTGTTCAAGGAAGCCATTAAGGAGCGCACAGGCAAGAACTTCCCAGACAACCCAGTTGAGCAGTTGTGGGGTGCTATCTGCGCTGTGTTCGACAGCTGGATGAACGAGCGCGCCATCCTCTATCGTAAGATGGAAGGCATACCTTCAGAGTGGGGTACCGCTGTCAGCGTAATGGCAATGGTATTCGGTAACATGGGTGACACTTCTGCTACTGGCGTATGCTTCAGCCGTGATGCAGGTACTGGCGAGAATGTTTTCAACGGTGAGTATCTGGTAAATGCACAGGGTGAAGACGTGGTAGCAGGTATCCGTACTCCTCAGCAGATTACCCTCGAGGGCTCACGCCGTTGGGCAAAGATGCAGGGCATCAGCGAGGAAGAACGTGCCAGCAAGTATCCTTCAATGGAAGAGTCAATGCCTGACATCTACAAGCAGCTGTATGCTATCCAGGATAAGCTGGAGAAACACTATAAGGACATGCAGGATATGGAGTTCACCGTACAGGAAGGTAAGCTCTGGTTCTTGCAGACCCGTAACGGCAAGCGCACAGGTACCGCTATGGTGAAGATTGCTATGGACCTGCTGCGTGAGGATGTCATCGATGAGAAGACAGCCATCATGCGCTGCGAGCCTAACAAGCTCGATGAGCTGCTGCACCCTGTATTCGAGCCTCGCTCACTGCGTCGCGCCAAGGTGCTGACTCGTGGTTTGCCAGCATCTCCAGGAGCTGCCTGCGGACATATCACCTTCTTCGCTGACGATGCTGCTCGCGTTCATGGCTTGGGCAAGCGTGTCATCCTGGTTCGTATGGAGACTTCTCCTGAGGACTTGGCTGGTATGGCCGTTGCTCAGGGTATTGTAACCTGCCGTGGTGGTATGACCAGCCACGCTGCCGTTGTGGCTCGTGGTATGGGTAAGTGCTGCGTAACAGGTGCAGGTGCCATGATTGTTGACTACAAGAACAAGACGCTGACCATTGGCGACACTGTTCTGCATGAGGGCGACTACCTGTCACTCAACGGTAGCACAGGTGAGGTTTATGAAGGCCGTATCGATACCAAGGCTGCTGAGGTAAGTGGCGACTTCGCTGAATTGATGTACCTCTGCGACAAATATACCAAGCTGCATGTACGTACCAATGCTGATACTCCTCGTGATGCTGCCGTAGCTCACAGCTTCGGTGCTGAGGGTATTGGTCTGTGCCGTACAGAGCATATGTTCTTCGAGGCTAAGAAGATTCGCGCTATGCGTGAGATGATTCTGGCAGAAACTAAAGAAGGTCGTGAGGCTGCTTTGGAGAAGATCCTGCCTTACCAGATGATTGACTTCTACGAAATCTTGAAGGTAATGGACAACTGCCCAGTTAACATCCGTCTGCTTGACCCACCATTGCACGAGTTCGTACCTCACGATCTGGCTGGTCAGCAGGCAATGGCAGAGGATATGGGTGTTACAGTTCAGGAAATTCAACAGCGTGTGGCTAACTTGAGTGAGAGTAACCCAATGTTGGGCCATCGTGGTTGCCGCTTGGGCAATACCTATCCAGAAATCACCGCTATGCAGACACGTGCCATCCTCGGTGCTGCCATCAAGCTGCGCAAGGAAGGTTATGACCCACGTCCTGAAATCATGGTGCCACTGATTGGTATGGTCAATGAGTTCGACGTACAGGAGAAGGTGATCCGTGAAACAGCTGAGAAGATGTTCAAGGATGAAGGCATTGTGGTTCGTTTCCGCATCGGTACCATGATCGAGATTCCTCGTGCTGCTCTGACAGCTGATAAGATTGCTAAGCATGCCGAGTACTTCAGCTTCGGAACCAACGACTTGACTCAGATGACTTTCGGCTATAGCCGTGACGATATCGCCAGCTTCTTGCCAGTATATCTGGAGAAGAAGATCTTGAACGTTGACCCATTCCAGGTGCTCGACCAGGAAGGTGTTGGTCAGCTCATCGATATGGCTGTTAAGAAGGGTCGCAACACCCGTCCAGAGCTTATCTGCGGTATCTGCGGTGAGCATGGTGGTGAGCCATCATCCGTTAAGTTCTGTCACCGTGTAGGTCTGAACTATGTGAGCTGCTCTCCATTCCGCGTTCCTATCGCTCGTCTGGCTGCTGCTCAAGCTGCAGTTGAGGACCTCCTTGCTGAGGAGGCAGAGAAGAAGCGCAAGAAGGCAGAAGCTAATGCAGTAGCATAATCCTTGTGCAACATAATGAAGAGAGGGGGGAGCCGATGCTTCCCTCTCTTTTCTTATACCATCTTATTGTCTTATTGTCTTATTGTCTTATTGTCACAATGTCACAAAATTGAGACTGGCCCAAGATGTTGTATTCAAAGAGCATTTGAACAAGAACGTCGCATTATTTAAGATAAATCAGAAATATGACATGAACAAATTTGCCAGCTTTTTTAAGCCCCTGATGCCCATTCTATCGGCTGTTTATGGTATAGCGATTATTTACATAACAGCGCTGCCTGTCGCTGACAATAATCCGACCATTGTTAGCGAAATGCTGACATGGCTAATTACATTGGTGGGCATTGCAATGACGTTCTATCTTGTGCAATACGTCGAACCGAAAATATTCCCTACAGCAGAACAATTTCCACTGAAGTTGCCTACTATTTTCGTCTTTTTGGGACTGTTGTTGATAGCGCCTCTATGGCTTGTTGCAGAAGGGTATATCGTATATGGCATGACGTCACTGGCTCAGCCAGTCCAGATGGAATCGCTGATCTACACGACAGAAGAATTGCGTGATGACCTTCTATCCAGCATACATGCAGTATTACTTGCCCCTGTGCTCGAAGAGCTATGCTTCAGACAAATGGCGATTTCTCCCTTCCGCCGCCGAAGCGCAATAATCGTTGTCTGCGTGGTGATGGCATTTTTGTTTGGAATGCTTCACGTGCGTAACTTCCCTGGTGCTTTTATCAGTGCCCTGGTCTACGGGTTTGTGTTTATTTGGTCGCGAAACATCTGGTATAGCGTGATACTACATGCAGGGCATAACCTCGCTGCCACACTCCTCGCAGTTTACTGCTGGTTACAATTAGGTGACATACAAATGGCGAAAATTCCTGTTATCATCCTGCCTGACATGAAGGTCATCATCGCAAGTTTGTTCTTAGCCATTGCAGGAGTACTATTACTAAAGAAGAAATAATATATTCCAATTTAACAAACTAGCAAAAGGCATAGGAAAAGAAAAAACTGCTTTAAAAAAGATATTACGAAATGCTTGTATAGACGGCAATGCCTTCTATCATCCGACGTAGGCTTTGCTATGCCCCGTCGCAGTATCCTGCTATTACTGAAAGGAGGCATTTCTATAGGGGTATGGGAGATACTGCGGTGACCCTTGGCAGATATTGCGGCTACCCATAGCTAACTTCCCAACGACCTATAGTAAGTTCTTCGGTGAATATTAGTAGGCATTTCTTATAATAACGGCAGTTTATGTCAGCAGCATGAAAAAATAAGCTCGCTGTCAATGCTGGCGCAAACCACGGCTCCTGAAACCATCACGATGCAAACCTACAACATTCGTCATGGGGCAGGGATGGATAATGCGATGGACCACAAAGGTCCTGAATTGATAATTATGTCAAATCAGTATATATGTACCATTATTTATTGCTGCATTTGAAAAGGAGAGCTTAGAGGAACTAAAAGTTGGGCTTAGCGGAAGTAAACCACCCGTTTACCTATAGCTGGTACCAAAATTCTCCAGAGAATT
>JAEEGK010019064.1_pt1 | contig 14762 bp, 13 predicted proteins | sample 8958771 | NCBI WGS metagenome assembly JAEEGK01 (sample SAMN16246547, study PRJNA631951) | gut metagenome | biome: gut microbiome; feature: rumen; material: SC-attached | host: Bos | place: Iran: Karaj | collected 2018-10 | reverse complement strand
GCAGTGTCGTTCGTTCCGTCAATAATTAGAATTTGCTCCATAAATTAAAGTTTAGCAAAAAAGCCCGTATTTGTAAAATCTTTCAGAAATTTCGCAAAAAAACCATAATTTAAACTTTTTCCTGATAGTACAAGTAAATCATGTTAAGGAGTTGATATCATGGAAAGACTGATACAGCCGAAGCCTTTTGAAGAGCTGACGTGTTCAGACAATTTTATGTTTGCAAAAGTTATGGAAGACAAAAAGACTTGCAAAAGTGTATTGGAACTGCTTCTAGACATCAAGATTGAACGTCTGACTTATCCTGAATACGAAAAAACAATGCTGCCCGGTCCAGACGGCAAATCGATACGGCTTGACGTACACACTTCAGACAGCCCTCTTTTCGCAATAGCTTAATCTACGTATATATCTATTCTGCGAAAAGTGTCGGTTTTTGTTTACATAAAAACCGACAGCATGTGTACAAAATCATATTTGTAGATAATTATGGGTTATCAGGGGCGCGAAGCAAGCCCCTGATCGGTGCTGAGGAAGAATGGGGTTTTAGGGGCAAGAAACCGCCGCTTCCGAAGTAGAGCGGTGTCGTGCCCCTAAGATGACAGAACTATAAAAGTATTCTATAATTGCAGTAAGTGGATGTATGCAGCTTCAAAAGATAAAGCCGAATTCTTAAGATTTCTGCTTACGGATAACGCAGAGAGCAGCCTTTGTAAAAAGCTCAAAGAGCGGGAGAAAGAGATAAAAATGACAGCACGTGCACAGGACTTCCGCTCGACACAGTAAAACAACTGTCAGAGGAGATACAGGCAGCAGTTTAACCGTCCGAGAGCAGCCTTTGTACAAAAGCTTTCACTGTTGGTCATTTCGACTTCGCTCAATGACCAGATTAATCTGCCCAAGCGGAGTTTTATCGATAAAGATTATGTAAACCGGGGGGTACCTAGGGGCTCTTTTCGCGATAGCTTAATCTACAAACAAAGCTTATATGGCGAAAACTGGGTTTGCGATTGGGCTTTAGCCACAAAGTAAGCGGCTTTGGTAAACCCTGCTAGTTTGCGTTTTGCATTGAGATTAGTCCACAGGTTCAGACTATCTGGCAAAATGCCAAGTTTTTGCAAACAAAAACTTGAAAGATATTGCAAACCGCAAAACTAGCAATAGCTGTGTACAAAAAGCAAAAACCGGCAGCCTTTGCAAAAGTATTTTTTGTGCACTAGTTACAAGATTCCGTAAGAAATCTTGGCCGTTTTGCTTGATAAGACTAAAACTATAGATTAAGCTAATGCAAAACGCGAAAACTGCAAGGCGTATGTACACCGGCTATATTTAGTATTGTGCATAACTAAAAGATATGCACAAATCGGGGGTACTTAGGGGACACGAAGTAGTCCCCTAAGCCGTGCTGGGGAAGATAGGGGTTAAAGGGGAAAGAAACCCCCGCTTCCGAAGTAGAGGGGTGTCTTTCCCCTTGAAAAGGTTACATTAAAAACATTAAAATTTGATTAAAAGTCAAAATATTCTGTGTATTTATAAAACATTTATAATACTTTTATTTTTATCTTAAACACGATGAAATGTAATTGCATTATATTTCTGCTAACAACAAATAAAGGAGTTGTACAAATGAAAAAGATTATTGCAATCTTGCTTGCACTTGCTGTAGTTTCTATGGCATTTGCTCAGACTGTGTCTATCTCAAACAAATTGAGTACAGACCCAGAAATCACTATTAACGGTGGACAGACTTACTGGGGCTTTGGTCCAGAGGGTAACTTCCTCCGTGATGAAGTTAACGGTGAAGCTGTTACAGCTGACGGCCGTGCAAAAGTAAAAGGCCGCATCCGCTTTGATGTTCAGACATTGACACCGAATGAGACATCTATCCTTTCTTTCAAGCCTCGCTGGTCTTGGAACTCAGCTGCTGATGCAAACGACGGAAACCGTTCTTGCGTTGCTGCTGTTTTGAAGCCATGGGATTTCTTGGAAATCGGTATCGGTAACCTCGACGAAGTTGGTTATGCACGCGGTGCTGGTCCAAACTTTGACTGGTCTGAATGGTCAACATGGTACAAATGGGGTTACAACCTTATTCCTGGTCTTGTAGGACGCTGGCAGCGTGCTTCTGACTTGGTTTATGATGGTCTCCACGTAGTATACACAGGTGTACCAAACCTCTGGATTGGTGCTGGTCTCTCTTCTGCTCGCAATGAAAAGAACGAACAGGGATTCGCAAATAGAAATACAATGATCAAGAAAGGTATGTTCAACGGCATTTCATTTGGTGCTGGTTATGATTCAGACTTCTTCGGTGTTGGTGCTACATGGAAAGGTAACTTCGGTATGGAAAACGGCATCACAGCTGAAACAAACGACAAGTCATATCAGGATCACACAATCTATGCTTCTTTCACATTCAAAGGTTTGCAGGAAGCAAAGATCGGTACAAACCTTTATGCTGCTGTAGGTTTCTACACAGCTAAGGCTTCTCACCTCGTTAACTGGGCTGGCTACGTAAGCAATGCTAACCTCAATGCAGACGGTGCTAAGACTAACACATCTGTAACATCATTCTTGTTCAGTGTTGGTGCTGGCTTGAACTTCCGCAACGGTATTTCTGATGACATCAGTGTATCAGTTGGTTACTACAAGATTGGTAACGTAACATCTAAGGTTCTTCCTTTCAATGTACGCAACACAATCAAATATTCAGCATCAAGCGACGCAACATTCGCTTTCACATTGGGTTACTCACAGTCTGGTCTCTCAGAAAAGAAATCAGTTGCTGCTGCTAAGAACACAACAGGTATTGCTGTAGCTAACAATGCTGCAACTGGTGGTGAACTCACACCATCAACAAAGGGTGAATATGGCTGGTTGGTATACGCTTATCCAAGATTCTCTTGGTCAATGGGTGCACACTCATTCGAAATGGGCGTAAGAACAACTGTTAACGGCGACGTCGTTCCACACACAAAGTCAGGTTGGGAATGGGGTTGGACAGGTCTTCGCGGTCAGGAAGCACATGTTGACTTCCCAATTTCTTGGACTTACACATTCTAATTTAGGCCTAACCGCTTAAGTTGAACTGGCAGGTTGCTTCGGCAGCCTGCCTTTTTTTTGCTTTCTATGTCATTTCATTTCTTGTAATTTCGTCATTCCCGCGCTTGCAATTTCGTCATTCCCGCGCTTGCAATTTCGTCATTTCCGCGCTTGACGCGGGAATCTTTCCGTTGCAAAAATCCTAAAAATATGCAAAAAATATGCTATGAAAGCAAAAAGATTCTTTGCAAAAATGTTTGCATTTGCCATAGCTCCGGTATTATTTGCCCAGACAGTTACAATCACAAATGAAATGTTAAGTCAGCCGCAAATAGCCGTAAATGACAAAGCCAATTACTGGAAATTCAGCAAAAGTTACTTTATCCGTGATGAAATTTACGGAGAGGCAGTTACAGCTGATAAGCGCGCTAAAGTTAAGGTTCGTCTGCGCTTAGATGTTCAGCCTTTAGAGCCTGGTGAAACTTCGATTCTGTCTGCAAAGCCGCGGTGGTCATGGAATACAGCTGCAAATGCTTCAGACGGCAACCGCTCTGCTGTAGCGGCACTTCTCAAGCCTGTAGATTCAATTGAAATAGGCATAGGCAATCTTGAATCAGTCGGTTATGCTCTTTCTTGCGGTCCAAACATTTCAAGAACAATGTGGACTGACAAGTTTATAACAAGCGTCAATGTTCTTCCCGGTGTAGCCGGAAAATCAGACTATATTCATAATATGGTTGACACAGGTTTACAGTTCTGCTATACGGGCATTAAAAACTTAAAAGTTGGCGTAGGGCTTGTTTCGCCTTCTGCTGATAGAGAAACAACTGTTAAAAAAGGTCTTTTCAACGGCATTGCTGCCGGTGCAAAGTATTCGTCAAAACTGTTTGATTTAGGCGCAAACTGGCGCGGTAATTTTGGCGCAGAAAACGGATATAAAGCTGGTAATACAGATAAAGCTTACCAAGATCACACAGTCTATGCAGGTTTTACCTATAAAGGCCTGTCAGAAGCCAAAGTAAGTACAAAAATCAACGCTGCATTGGGTTATTACACAAGTAAAGCATCAGCTGTAGCCAAATCAAAGGCTATAAATTCATTCTGCATTGGTGTAGGTGCAGATTTCAACTTCCGCAATGGAATTACAGATTCTGTAAGCATTGCTGTAGGCTATACAAAAGAAGACGGCTTAAAATCGCAGGTGCTGCCGTTTGTTATCCGTAATTCGCTAAAATATACAGTTTCAAAAGATGCAGCTTTTACAATTGAGCTTTGTTATTCACAATCAAGCCTAAAAGAAAAGACAACTGTTGCCGCCCAAAAGAACATTACCGGTTCTCTTCTTACAGCACCTGTAAACAAAGCAGCGTATACTCCTACGCTATATTCAAATGAATGTGGCTGGTTAGTTGTTATAAAGCCGACATTCACATTTTCTATGGGTTCACATGTATTCAGCATGGGCGTTAAGGCTATTGCACTTGGCGACATAGTTCCGCATGCAAAGCAGGACACAGAATGGTCTTGGACAGGCCTCCGCGGCAGACAAGCCAGCATCGGCTTCCCATTATCCTGGGGGTATAAGTTTTAAAAAGATTACCGGGTCACGCTCGGCAATGACAGCAGCAAAGACTAGCTCAGTTACCGCGGCTCGGCTCTGCTCTAAAACCGCACTCGTCATTGCGAGGAACGAGGTGACGAAGCAATCTTCTTTTTGCAGTAGCTTAATCTAAAAACAGTGATTATTCAGCGAAAAGAGTCTGTTTTTGTGAAACAAAAACAGACAGCCTTGTAGCACAAAACCGGCAGCTTGTGTGAACCCGCCCCAATTTGGAAGCTTTTGCGCAACTGCTCAAAACGAGCAGCCGTGTACACTCATCTATCAAGTTTCGTCGCAAGACGAAACTTGGCGGGTTCGCCATTTCAATCTCAATACTTTAGCATAAACCAAATGCGAACCGCGATTGCTTCGCTTCGCTCGCAATGACGGCAGCAGATTTTTGTGCGCCGATTTGTAAGATTTGCGATATATTGATTTTTTTATTTATAAAGCTTTTTGAAAGCAAGGAAACGGGATTCTAAAGGGCAGAGCCCTTTGGCCGTGGCCAAGGAAGGTGGGTTCAAGGGAGGAAACCAGCGGCCTTCGGACTCTGAGCTGGTGTCCTCCTTTGCTTATTCTACATCTTAAAGTCTTCGCCGAGATAGATTTTTCTTGCAATTGGTGATTGAAGTATTTCTTCTTTGTTGCCCTGCGCCACAATTTCGCCTGTGCTGATTATGATTGCTCTGTCTGTAATTTCAAGCGTATCGCGCACATTGTGGTCTGTAATCAAAACACCGATTCCGCGGTTAGCAAGCAGCCGTACAGTCGATTTGATGTCAGCTACGGCAATTGGGTCAATACCTGCAAAAGGTTCGTCTAACAGCAGAAATTTAGGCTCAATTGCAAGCGAACGCGCAATTTCTGTTCTGCGCCGTCCACCGCCTGAAAGCGTATAAGCCTGCTGCTTTCTGATTCTACCGATTGAGAATTCTTCTATAAGTTCTTCGAGCTTTTCCTTTTTTTGCGCGGTGGTTAAATCATGGCGTTTTTCCAGCACAGCGTAGATATTCTGCTCAACCGTAAGCTTTCTGAATACAGAAGCTTCCTGCGGAAGGTAGCTTATGCCCATGTGCGCGCGCTTGTACATTGGCAGTTTTGTTATACATTTGCCGCCGCAGAATACCTCGCCCTGGGTCGGTCTGTAAAAGCCTACAATCATATAAAATGTGGTTGTTTTACCTGCACCGTTTGGGCCTAAAAGACCTAAGACTTCGCCGGTGTGCATAGAAAAATCTACGCCTTTTACAGCCTGCTTCTTGCCGAAATATTTGTACAAGCTTGAAACGCGCAAAATGTCTTTTTCTCTTTCTTCAAGTTCAGAATAAGCCGCCATGTTAATTATCCTCGCTTGTAACGTTTCCGCTAACTTTTCCGTCAAGCAGAATTTCTTCAGTTTCAATGTTCAGCGTAATTTTCTGCGCCTTAAAGATGTCATCGCCGCGGACAATTTTAGGGTTGCCAGTTAAATCAACAGTTTTGTCGTTAATCTTGTAGACGGCAAGCGAGCCTGTACCCCTGCTGTTGTTCTGATTGAGCCTTACATTAACCTGAAGCTCCGCAATCTCTGTGTTAAGGTCATATTCCATTAATTGAGAATACGCGTCTACGTTGTTTTTGTCGTCTCTTACACTGACATTGCCCTCAAAATAGACCAGATTTGTTTTTCTGTCGAAAAAAAGCTTGTCGCATGTAAAAGTAAGCCCGGAATTCAAAGATTTACCGTGCACACCGCCTGTCGCTGTGACATACCGATAATCTTCGTCCTCAAGTTCAATCAAATTGGCATTAATATCGAAAGATTCTGTCTTGATGTGTGCGCGCCTTTCGAGTACGGTCTTGTTGTTTGTTTCAGAGGCAGAGCCCTGCATATAGTCTGCACTGAAAGAGATTTTATCGCAAAAACATAAGGCGGAGCAGAAAGCAAAAATCAAAACAAAAGCATGTAATTTCATCAGTATTCCTTAATAAATCAATTTTGCGTCTCAATCAGAGCGTTAACTTTTCCGTTAAAGACATAATTTAAAGAAAGCGCGCTGAACGCAAATCCTGAGCCGGTAACTGTAAGCGCCGTATTGTTTTTTGCGTCGGGCTGCTTGTGTATTGTTACTATTGAATCATTGTCAGATGTAAGCTGGCTTGTTTTGTCATTCCATTTCAGGTTCTCGGAGTTTATGGTTATTCCGTTTTTTATGCTGTTAATGTTTGTTTTGCCTAAAAGCAGATAAATTGAAGTGCGGTTGTCGATTTTGATGAATTCCGAGCTGCCTGTGGCAGTGACTTTTTTTTTGTCATAAGATTTGAAGTTTATATCATTGCCGTAAATAGTATCGTCTTCTTTGAAAATCTCTAATGTTGCGGCCTGTAATGTAGCAGTGTCTTCGAATTTTTCGATTCTTGTAAAGTTTACGTCAGACAAAATCATTTCGGGCAGAATGCGTTTCTGCTGTTCGTTTTGTGTGCCATAATCAAGCGAACATGAAACAAAGAGAAACGGTAATATTGCCAGAACCGGAAAAATGAGTTTCTTCAAGATTTACTCCGTCTCTCATAATGCCATAATTCATGCTTTTTTACAAGGTAATGCAGAATGTAAAATCTTTATGCGCAGTGCGAAAAATCAGTGTGAAAATTCTTGTTATACATGATTTGTTTGTGTTAAGATATGGAGCGTTATGAAATGTGGATTTGACAACGAAAAGTATTTGAAGATTCAGTCTGAGCACATAAAGGAACGCATCTCTAAGTTTGGCAATAAGCTCTATTTGGAATTTGGCGGCAAACTGTTTGACGATTATCACGCTTCAAGGGTTTTGCCAGGTTTTCAGCCCGACAGTAAACTGCGTATGCTTATGCAGCTTGCAGATTATGCGGAAATCGTTATAGTCATCAGCGCCGAGGACATTGAGAAAAATAAGGTCCGCGGCGATTTGGGCATAACCTACGACATGGACGTTCTGCGTCTCAAAGACGAATTTACAAACCGCGGGCTTATGGTAAGCTGCGTTGTCATTACGCATTATCAGGCACAGGCTGCTGCCGATATTTTCCGCCAGAAGCTTGAAAAAATGCACATCAAAACTTATCTTCACTATAAAATTGAAGGCTACCCCTCAAACATTGCGTTGATTGACAGCGAAGCAGGTTACGGCAAAAACGATTATATTGAAACTACGCGTCCGCTCGTTGTTATTACCGCCCCGGGACCGGGCAGCGGTAAAATGGCAACCTGCCTTTCTCAGCTTTATCACGACAACAAACGCGGCATTAAAGCCGGTTACGCAAAGTTTGAGACTTTCCCGATTTGGAATCTTCCGTTAAAACATCCGGTTAATCTCGCCTACGAGGCTGCAACTGCTGATTTGAACGATGTCAACATGATTGACCCGTTCCATCTTGAAGCCTATGGCGAAACAACCGTAAACTATAACCGCGATGTCGAGATTTTCCCTGTATTGAATGCGATTTTTGAAGGTATCTACGGCTATAACCCTTATAAGTCGCCGACAGACATGGGCGTAAACATGGCAGGCTACTGCATCTACGATGACGAGGCCTGCTGCGAAGCTTCACGCCAGGAGATAATCCGCCGTTATTATACAGCTTTGGGGCGCCTTGCCGAGAACAATGCTGCTGAGTCTGAAGTCTACAAGCTTAACCTTTTGATGAATCAGGCTAAGATAACTACAGATGACCGCCGTGTAACAATTGCTGCAAAAGAACGCGCCCTTCAGACCGGTATGCCTGCCGCAGCTATTGAGCTTGCTGACGGAACTATTATAACTTCTAAGACTTCTGATCTGCTTGGTGCGTGTGCAGCCCTACTTTTGAACGCTGTAAAGCATCTCGGCGGCATAGACCACGACCTGCACTTGATTCCGTCTTCTATAATTGAGCCTATTCAGGAAATGAAGGTGAAATATCTTAAAGGCAACAACCCGCGCCTGCATACAGACGAAGTGCTTGTTGCCCTTGCCATGCTTTCAAAAGACGACAAAAATGCAAAGATTGCGATTGACCAGCTGCCTAAATTGCAGGGCGCACAGGTTCACACAACTGTAATGCTTTCTGAAGTTGACAGAAAAATCTTAAAGAAGCTCGGCATTGATTTTACAAGTGAGCCGGTAAAGAAGAAAACAAAAAGCCTGTAAATTTTGGAAGTATCATTATCTACTTTGAGAAGTGTCATTATCTACTTTGAGAAGTGTCATTATCGGGCTTGACCCGATAATCTTTTACGAGATTGCCCGGTCGAGCCGGGCAATGACACAAAAATATCGTCATTATTCCTAAAAGCATAATTTATTGGTTTATAAGTATTTATTGTATTATTTATCCGTTAAGTTTTACAATATTACGCATTTTGTCATTTACTTTTTACACTTACTACGTTAAAATAAATTTTAACCGGTAAGCGAGTTATTTAAAACTTCTACTGCGGAATCTGTGCTGTTCAAATAAGTTTTGAATAGTTTTTAAAGAGGAAAGGCATGGCTGACTTATTGTCTGACGAAGAATTTGATTTATTCAGAAATGTTATTTATAAAGAATGTGGAATTTCTTTTTCAGATACAAACCGTTCTATATTAGACAGCAGACTTCATGAGCGGTTGCGTGATACAGGTGTTCCAACTGTCAAAGATTATTACAACAAGATAATCTCAGACGGCGAAGAAATGAAAATAATGCTTGATTCAATAACAACAAATCTGACAAGATTTTTTAGAAATCAGGCACATTTTGATACACTGACTAATTACGTTATTCCGGAACTTGTAAATTATAAAAAGAGCCGCGGTGAAACTACAATCAACGTCTGGAGTGCAGGCTGTTCAACTGGCGAAGAGCCATATTCAATTGCAATGCTCTTAAAAGACATATTGCCTGCACCTTTCACATTCAAGATTATTGCATCTGATCTTTCGTTAAAGTCTCTTATGGTTGGTCAGGCTGGTTTTTATCCAGAATCTAGAATTGTCGGCATCCCTGACAATTATTTGAAACGCTTCTTTGACAAGGTAGAAGGCGGTTACCAGGCAAAAAAAGAGCTTATGTCTACAATCCGTTTTGACTATCATAATTTGAAGAATGATTCAGGTTTGCGTAATCTCGACATCGTTTTCTGCCGAAATGTACTTATATACTTTGATGAGGCTGCACAGCTCGCAGTTGTAAACCGCTTCTGGGATGCTCTGTCACCTAAGTCATTTTTGTTTATTGGTCATTCGGAATCTCTTTTTGGAATGAATACAAAATTTCAGTTTTTGAAAACAGATTGGGCTTGTATTTATCAGAAAAATATATAGTAGAAGAATAAAAAGTAGGGAAATACGGCTATGGATACTATTTCTGTATTGATTGTAGATGATTCTGCACTTATGCGCAATTTGGTTGGGCGCATTATTGAGCGTACTCCTGGTTTAAGAATTGCAGATAAAGCAATGAATGGTGAGTTTGCGCTGGCAAAAATTCCGTTGTGCAATCCAGATGTTATCGTTCTTGATATTGAAATGCCTGTAATGAACGGCATTGAATTCTTAAAAGAACGCCGTCGCCGCGGTATTGATATTCCTGTTATAATGCTTTCAAGCATTGCCAAAGAAGGTTCAAGAGTTACAATGGAATGTCTTGAACTTGGTGCGGCAGACTTTGTAACAAAGCCGTCGGGTTCTGATTCTCCTGATATTGTTTCTGTAGCCGAGCGCCTGACAGAGCTGCTTATCGGTTATGGTACTAAATATGCTTCTAAAAAGCTTAAGCGCCCTGTATTTATTCCTGAACCTGCTTTTATAGCTGAACAGTCAAAGTCTTCTTCGCTGCTTTCACGTGCTTCTTCTGCCTTGAACGAGTCTACTCAAAAGCAGCCTTCAGATTCATCTGCTGCATCCCGCGCAGTGCCGTCTTTCGGTCTTTCTGCAAAAAAAGAAACCGGCGGGCCTGTTGTTCCTATTAGAGAAGGCGGAAAAATTGAGATAATCGCAATCGGTATTTCTACAGGCGGGCCTAATGCGCTCCGTGAAGTGTTCAAAGACATTGATCCGAATCTTGAGCAGCCGATTCTTGTTGTTCAGCACATGCCGGCCGGTTTTACAGAAGAGTTTGCGAACAGCCTTAACAATATCTGCCCGCTTGAAGTAAAAGAAGCCAAAGAGGGTGATGTTGTAAAGAAAGGCAGAATCCTTATTGCTCCTGGTAACAAGCATATTCTTGTTGAACGCCGTCCGCTGGCGACAGTTGTGCATTTGAGCGATGCAGAGCAGAGAAACGGTCACAGACCTTCTGCTGACGTGCTGTTTGAGTCTGTTGCCCAGCAGTATCAGAACAGGGCGCTCGGCGTAATCATGACAGGCATGGGCCGCGACGGGGCTGCCCAGATAACAGAAATGCGCCGTCAGGGTTCATACACTTTGGGGCAGGACGAAGAATCAAGCATTGTCTACGGTATGCCTAAAGTTGCTTTTGAAATGGGTGGAATCCAAAAACAGGTTGCGCTCAAAGATATGGCAAATGAAATAAACAAAGTTGCCAGAGAACATGCGTAAGCTGTTCCGCTTATAAAAGAAAAGGCTGCTCCAAGGCAGCCTTTTTTTATTGTCGACAGTGCATCATTCTAAACTTGTTCAGCATCTGCAAAATGTCATCCCGAACTTGTTAGCCTTCGGCGGCTTTCAGCTCGGGATCTGTTTTATTTGGTAAATGCAAACCAGTTTAGTCTTTCCACGGAAAGATAAAGCTTTTGAGCGAGCGTGGCCCTAATGTTTCCCTGTCTTCGGCGATTAATTCTCCCCATGGAATACGGGCTTTGCGTCTGCCCTGCTGTTTCAATTCTTCAGCGTGCTCTTCAAGCCAGTCATATTTGTATAATCTAAGTCTGAAAGCATTGTTGTAGCTCAAAAGAATGCCTGCAAAACCTGGAATAAGTGTTGCAGTGAAATATGTAATTACACCTAAAATCAGTGTGTAAATCAACATGAAAATAGAAAAGCCGATGTTGTCAAAGAAAATTATAAAGCATTTCTTGAGCGTTTTTTTGAATTTGTTGCCAAGCTGAGCCTGAATCGGCAAAAACCATTGAAGAGCAAGCACTGTTGAAAAAACTACCCAAAACATTACAGATGCAAGAAAAAGCCCCAGCAAATTGTCCATGTGATAATAGAATGGAATACATTTGACTGCTATCAGTGCAATTACTACTAATAAAGCGGTAAAAAGAAGCGCATCTTTCCATACATTTGGAATTTCAAAAAATGTTTCTTTTATTGAAACAAATTTGAAGTCAGCGTATTTAGCTGTAGTCTGGTTTATGGCAAAAATCGAGATTATAAACAGCAGCAGAAAAACTATTGCAATTCCCAGCCCGATAATTGAAGAAAGTTTTGAATAAAAGAAAAATCCGCCGAAAAGAAAAGCCAGTAAAATGCAGTTATAGACTATAATTGATAAAAGATTATCCCAGCCGTCACAAAAATTTTTTTTCAAAAGGAACAAAATCATAATAAAAGTTTTAAATGATTCTTAAAATATAGTCAACATTGCATAGCCTGCACTTAAGCGGGTTTCCGGACATGTCTAATGATTAGAAAGTGATGTTACTTTATTAAAATTATTTGCAATAAGTGTAGAGTAAGAATAAGAAGTATGATATAATACTATTATGAATAACGGACAACTTTCTGGAATATTATCATTAATTTCAAAAATTCATGCAGAAACAGTAACTTATCTGAATGCAGAGCTGGCAAATAGTGGTCTACCAGATTTTTCAACATCTCATGGAAATATTTTGTACAGACTTTCTCAGGCTGATTCACTTTCCATGTCTGAATTGGCAAAAATGATTCACCGTGATAAGTCAACTGCAACAGTTCTTGTAAACAAGCTTGAACGTCTGGGCTTTGTAAAGCGCACCCGCTGCAAAGAAGACTACCGGAAAATTCTGCTGGTTCTTACCGAAAAGGGTACTGAATATAACAAGACAACAGCAGACATTTCAAAGAGATTGATTGACCGCTGTTATCAGGGTTTTTCAAACGAAGATAAAGAAACAGCCTATAAGCTTTTAACCAGAATTGCAGATAATTTTTCAGATTCCGAATCTGAGGAATAAACTAAAGTCTTATAAATAATTGAGAAGCACAGCTTGGAGCGGCTGTGCTTTTTTTTGTTTAAAAATGTCATTATCGGATACTGCAATGGTACGCCTTCTGTTTATAGTTTTGATATTGACTATATTTTTATTTCAAATTAAAATTGTGCAAATTAAAAAAAGTACACATACACTTTATTCAAATTACAGGAGTTTTCCAATTGAAAACATTTTTTACTAGAAAATTAATTTCGTTCAGTCTGCTGCTGGTTTTGGTTTTGAGCAGCCTTGCTGTTTCAGGCTGTTCAAAAAAAGCTGCAAAAGAAGTTTCAATTGCTGTTTTTGTTCCAGGCGTAATTGCCGGAAGCCCGACTTATGAAATGCTCGCCGCAGGTTCGGTTGAAGCTGTTGAGGAATACAACAAAAGAACAAATCAGAATGTTAAAATTGATGTAATTGAAGCCGGAACAAATCAGGCTGAATGGAGCTCAAAATTGACTGCTGTAACTGCCGGCCATAAATACAGCCTTATAGTTTCTTCAAATTCATCGCTGCCGGCAATTATAGAGCCTTTAACTGAACAGTTCCCGGAACAGAAATATCTGGTTTTAGACGCATATCTTGAGAACAACCGCAATGTTGCGACTGTGAACTATAATCAGAGAGAGCAGGGCTATTTGACAGGCTATGCAGCCGGTCTTGCCACAACTGCGGATCCTTCTGTTTTTCCTTATGCGAACTCTGCAAAAAAAATTGCGCTTGTTGCTGCTCAGGAATATCCTGTGATGAATGAGATAATTCTTCCTGCTTTTGAGGAAGGTGCAAAAGCAGCGGACTCTGGTGTTTCAGTAGAATTCAGAATTGTAGGCAACTGGTATGATGCTTCAAAAAGTGCAGATATTGCACGCTCATTATATGAAGAAGGTATAGATGTAATCCTGCCGATTTCGGGCGGTGCAAATCAGGGCGTAATTTCTGCCGCTCAGTCTTTGAATTTCTATGTTACATGGTTTGACAATAACGGCTATGACAAAGCCCCTGGCCTGGTTATTTCAAGCATGGCTCTTGAACAGAAAAAGCTTGCCAAAGAGATGGTTTCAGCTTATCTGGAAGACAAACTCGAATTCGGCAATGCGAAAACTGTGGGCATAAAAGACGGCTACATCACTTTTGTAAAAGACGATCCTGTATACCGTCAGAATATCCCTGCAGCATTTATAGATCAGCTTTCAGCTGTTGAAGCAGACATAAAAGCCGGTAAACTTAAGCTCCCTGCCGCAAACAAGTAGTCCAGGATTCAGCGTAAAAGACATTAGAATGCGATTTTGCCTGGCGGAAATCTATTCGCCAGGTTTGCGCTTAAGAGTAATCCAAAGGCGGAACGTGTCCGCATTTCACTGTAGAAGTAACCTCAGGATTGTTTATGCATGAAAAAACTGCTACTATTGCTACTGTATGAATTTGCATGAACTTAGCTGCACGGACATTTGTATGCACTTTACTCATAAAAAGGCACTTGACGGTGCAACTGTGCTTTTTAAGACAGGCTCAATTCATGCCCTGCTCGGCGAAAACGGTGCGGGAAAATCAACTTTGGCGCACATTATTTCAGGTCTTTTAAAGCCGACTTCAGGTTCAATAACTTATGACGGAGAGCCGCTTTATGGCAGAAACAGCGCAAAACCCAGAATCTTTATGGTTCACCAGAATCCAAAGCTTGCCGAAGATTTTTCAGTCTGGCAGAATGCGCTGCTTGCCGCACAAAAAAGCACGCTGAAGCCTTATAATAAAAAAGCTTTTACCGCACAGCTTGAGCAAATCTGTGCAAGCTGGAATTTTCAGCTTAATCTGAATAAAAAGATTAATTTGCTGAATGATTCTGAGCGCTTTTATGCCGCACTGCTTTGCAGACTTGCCGGTAAGCCTGATTTTCTGATTTTAGATGAGCCTACCGCTGTTCTTGATTCAGCTCAGCGCGCCACATTCTTTGCTTCACTTAAAAAGGCAAGAGCAGAAAATCTCGGAGTAATCTAT
>JAEEGK010019062.1_pt1 | contig 14762 bp, 9 predicted proteins | sample 8958771 | NCBI WGS metagenome assembly JAEEGK01 (sample SAMN16246547, study PRJNA631951) | gut metagenome | biome: gut microbiome; feature: rumen; material: SC-attached | host: Bos | place: Iran: Karaj | collected 2018-10 | reverse complement strand
ACAAAAAACGCAGTAGCGAACCACTGCGTTATGCGTTAATTGGTGATCCCTAAGGGATTCGAACCTTTGACCCACTGATTAAGAGTCAGTTGCTCTACCAGCTGAGCTAAGGGACCATAATTGCGCTTAATAATAATAAATTAAAGGTTTAAAGTTTGCAATACAAAGAAAACATTAATTTATTTTATAAAAATAGGCGCTTTAAGAGACTTTATTCATTTTTCTTAGCGTTTACTCGTTTTTGGCCTAAAACTTCTTTAGACGTTGAATTATTAACCTTAAATTATAGTTTAACTACCAAGGCAAGAAAAAAGAGCGATCCGAAGACCGCTCTTAATTAGTCAATTAGTTTAATTATGCAACGACGACTGGGCTAACGACTTGATAGCCTGTGGATGTTGCGTAATCGACTGTTGAATTGCCATCATAGATTGCGACATAGCCTTTAATTGTAACTGTTGCATTGGCTGTACCAAAAGCAGTATTTAAAGCTGTGTAATCTAAACCATAGCTCTTCTTAACGTAAACTGTAACATCAGTTGAACCGACTGTGAGTGTAACTGATTTGTTAGCTGTTCCATCAATAGCAACGGCTGCTTTGACTGTACCAGTTAATTGAACTGGACGGCTTAATTGAGCCTTTGTGAATGCTCCGCCTGTGTAACTGAGGGCATTATAGGTGATTGTTTCATCGATTTTTGTGACTGTAGCACCATCTTTAGCGACTTGAATTAATCCTTTGAAAACACCTAATTTACCTTGGATACGGACGGAATCACCAACTGCAAGACCAGATGGGATGTTAACTTGGTATAAGTAAACGGCATAGTCGCCATTAGCGACAAACCATTCATTTGTCTTGTTACCATATGCGCCAACATAGACACCTTTGACATCGATAGCATCGCCAGCTTTTCCACTTTCGTAGATGCCAGCCATTGTGGTAATAGCAGTTTGTTCACCGCCACCGCCACCTTGGCCACCTTGGATGTTTGTAATGATGCCTTGACCTTCAATTGTTGTATTGTAGTCGCAGCGGATCATCTTCATGGTAATTGTGTCACCAACTGCTAAAGCGTTGGATGTTGTATTTGTCATGAAGTCTTGTGGATTTGAGAAGACATAAGCATCAGAATCGTTCCATGCTAATGCGGTAGCTGTCATTGTAGCACCGTAAACGATTAAATCGTTTGTGCCATCTGTTAATGTCATGTTACCGTATTTATCTTTTGTGGAACCATTTTTGAATGCTTTAATTTCGCCTGTAACATTGTAAGCTTTTGCTTTTGTGTTTTCGCCAGCGATGAATTGAGCAAGTGTTCTTGTTTCAACTGCTGGTTCTGGGACGACATCCCAAGATCCACCTTCTGTGAGGACTGTGATGTCATCAGCGGCTAATGCTAATAAGTTTTCGACTTGTCCATGATAATTCTTGAGAATCATCTTGACGGTAATTTTAGCGTTCTTTGTTAATTTTGCATCTAATGCTGCAGCGGCATTATAGATTTCAATTGTGTTTGCTTTTTCATCTGTAATGGCTTCGCCAGAAGTGGCTGTTAAGAAGTAGTTTGCGCCACTCTTCTTTGTGACAAATGCATCAAACACATAGTAGTTATAAGAATCTGCACCATCTTCTAATGCTTTACCTGCTGCTAAAGCTTCGGCAAATGTAGCATTGATTGTGGTTCTTGGTGCTGGTGGTTCACCTTCACAGCTAACAAATGTTGAGCCTGTGAATTCAGCTTGGTTAGCATCGGCATACCATGTGATTGGACCATAAGCTGTAGCAAGACCGCCCACCCAGACGTCAGAATCTTTTAAGTTCTTTTCAGCACCGGTACCGGTTGCTTTATAGCACTTATAAACTTCGAATTTTTTTGTTTGACCTTCTGCTGGTTTTAAGAACCAAGAGACAGCGCCGTCAGATCTTGAACCTGGAGCATGATAGAAGGATGCGATTTCGCCTCTAACATATAATGGTTCTGTATTGCCATTATCTTTTGCCCATTCACCGACTTTGACTGCGTCTTCGTTGTCAAATGGGTCTTCGGCTGTGCCTTCATGGACTGTACCGAATTTTTCTTTGTTGGTTTGCTTACGGCTAATTGAGAGATCAACTGTGTCTTTCCAGCCATGGTATTTGACTGTGACAGTGGCTTCGCCTTCAGCAAGTGCGTTAGCGGCGATACCTGTAATTGAAACAACATCTGTATTGCTTGATTCAATTTTCAAGGCACCTGTTGTGAGTTCAGCCATCACGTTACCGGCAGGAGTTAACTCGATATCAAGGTCACGGGATGAACCAGCATACCAAGTTTCTTGAAGTGCGTCTTTATTAGAAATTGCAACGCCAAAGCCTTTTTCAGCTTGTGGACCGCAACCTGCAAGGCATGCGACCATTCCTAATGATCCTAATAAGACGAAAGGTAATAAAATCTGTTTTTTCATAAAACCCTCCTCTTTTATTCCTTATGAAATTATTATAATTTCTTTGCTCCTATTGAACAAAGGTTTTGTTATTTAAATCTTTTAGAAGTTTTGAGTAAATCACTTTTTTTCTGATTCCAATGACAGTAGAGACTATACCGAACCCTAAAAGAATAACAGCAACGATACCCATTACCACAAAGATGAGGAAGGTGGATTTACCTGGATTAAGGGTCTTTCCACCGCCATCACTTTGATAAGATAATAGTAAGAATGAAATGGCAAGAATGCCGATGATTAAACCAATAAGGTTTAATGCCATACCTCTAGCAAAACTATTCGCACCTCTTTGGAGTTGGGAGTGGCTTGCTTGAGATAATGATTTTAAATCTTCAGGAGTTGCATTAGCGCGGATTAAATGACCACATTGTGGGCACACATAAGCCACTTGAGCATCACTATCGATTTCCATTAACTCTCCGTTTTCATCTTTGAGAGCTAATGAGGATTGTTTTGCTTCAAGCTTATGTTCATCAATTTCTTTACCGCAATGATAACAATACATATTTCTTGCCTCCTGATAAATTATTCACCAGATGATGGATTGAGACAGACTAGGTCTTTTTCACCATTTGGAACGATTTGGAATTTAACATTTCCAGATTGTGTCTTGTGTAAGACGTAGACACCTTTAACTGTAAATTGTTTGCCGATGAAGTCTTCTTTTGTCATCCAACGAACTAATGGTTTACTTGGGTCACCATGGTAGTTGAATGGAATATAAACGTTGAAGTCAGCACCATCGAAGTTTAATGTAACTTCTTTACTGTTGCTTTCGCTGACATATGCTTGTGTACAAACTAATGTATCAGTAACTTCAACAGCTGTATTTAAACATTCTAAGTTATAAGGATCTATAGCAGTTGCGACAGCATTTAATTCGCTCTTTGTGTATTGAGCGGTAATTAAATTGTGTTCGGTTTCCTCATTTTCTGCTGGTGTATAGATAACTTTAGCATCGTTTGGAGATGTGGCTGTACCGACTGGGAAACGACCTTGAGTATCTGTAACTTGGAAACCATAGTTATCGGTGTATTGAGCTAAACCACAGACTTCAATGTAAGAATTAAGTTTTGTGTATTTACTACTAATAGCACCCATACCGACAAAGATGTTAATACCACACATTTCGCCACCTTTAGATTCATCATCTTGATCGTAGTAGCAGAAATCTTGTAAGTAGAGAATGTGGTTAGAATAACCACAGACTGTACCTTGGATTCTCATCTTATAGTTGTCGTATTTGTTTTCGTGTTCTGGATCTGCCAAACATTCTCTGACTTCGTTTTTAACATCCAATAATGATGTTTCATAGTATTCACCATAGTTGAAGTCTGGATCAGGCAAACCGGAGTGTAAGTTGAGTTTGAATTTCTTTGCTTGTTCTTCAGCAGCATAGAAAGTCTTTTCGTATTGTGGCATATCACCAACATTTTTAACCCAAGATAAACCTTCTTGGACAATCCAGAGGTTTAATAACACGAGTTCGCTACGTGTTGCGTTCTTCTTTTCAGTATTAATCCAAACAAGAGAAACGTAACGTTGGCCTGTGCTATCTGGGCTTGGTGCGCCATAACTGTTTTGTGGAGAGGAAATGACAATTGTGCCATGTTCCGCTGCTTCTAATAATTTGCCTTTAGTGAAATCACTTGCGGCGTGTCCATATTCTTGAACTTTACCAGTAGATTCTGGTGTATCGATACCGAAGAAACGGGCTTTCATTAAACCTTGGTGGGTTCTGTCCACTTTTGGTGTAAAGTGAGCGGTATCGCCATCGATTGCGTGAGCAAGTTCAAATTCACCAATACCATCGGTGTAGAAGTCTTTACCACTGAATTCTAATGGTAATGTGACTGTGCCATCTTTGGTATAGTCATGGAACTTATTATCACAAGCCGTAAAGGCGGATAAACCGCCTAATACTAAGCTTGCACAGATAATTTTTGAGAATAATGATTTAAGAGACATATATTATCCTCCTAGAATTTTTGTCTAGCGTTAGAAATACAACGATCGATTAAACCTGGGATATCAGCTTGATTTGTTGCTCTGATAGCTGCGGTTAATAAGGAACCACATTCATCTCTTAATGCTGCACTACCTTTAAATGCAGGAGCCACTAAGTAACCAGCGTTAACGTTGATGTCATTAACGATGACGTCATAACATTTAGCGTATTGTTCGCCTTCTTCCATAAAGTATTGGAAGAATTCGGATTCATATGCGCTATAACGGACAGGAGCATAACCTTCTGAACCGTTAACACATAATTCAGCGTTAACTTGGCCGTTTGTAATGTATTTCATGAATTTCCATGCATATAAGGTTGTTTGTGCGTTTTTCTCGGAAGATAAACCGTTATCGTTGAAGATAGCAAGTGTTGGACCTTGAGAAACGTATAAAGCATTGTTATTGCTGGCTGGAACACGGCAGACACCTAATTCAAAGGCTTCTGCTTGTGGGAAGTTATATCCGGAACCACCAGATGAACCAATAGAGAAGACACATCTTTCACCAGTGAAGAAGTCACTACCATAGGTATTTTTGATACCTTTTGTGGTGAAGAGATTGTTTTGATATTGGGTATTCAATGTTTCTAATAAGTTTTGAAGGTTTGCGCGGTTTGCGCCTTCTGCAAAGAGAATGTTTCCTCTACCTTCACTTGTAACTGCGGAATAACCAATGTTGTTTTGGAACATTTTGCTAACGAGCATATTGGCATCACTATCGTACCAAGCTGGAACTTCTAATGTCTCGCCAACACCCTGAGCATCCTTATTGGCTTCAATGTATGCGCAAAGTTCCATAAATCTGTCCCATGTGATTGTGGACATATATTCTTTAATGCGCTCTTCGGAATCGCCAACGGTTGGTTCGAAACCAGGCATAAAGGCTTTGAGAAGTGTCATGTTATAGAACATGATTTCTGTAGATTTCATAAATGGTAAGGAATAGGTACCTTCAACAGCATAGCCTTTACCTTCAGCATAGAAATCTTCGACAAAGTCTGTTTCATCTTTGCCTTCGACATCGCCTAACCAGGATTCTTTACCAAATCCAACTGTGGAATCGTTAATGTATTTATCGAGATTAACGACGAATTCTTTATTGGATGATTTGCCGATTTCAAGATAGTCAGCAACGTTGTCTGGATAAGCAACGGCGAGTGTTGGTCTATTGTTAACAGAATAACCATCGGCGATCTTCTTAGCGATATCGTCATAGCTACCTTGGTAGACCATTTTAACTCTTACATCAACACCATCTTGTTCTTTAACGGCATCAACGAATGCCTTAATCTTTGGTTTTAAACCATCTTGGACAGTTTGACCAAAGGTGTGCCAGAACTTAATGGTGATACCTTTGAAGTTATCACCACAGCCAGTGGCACTGAGGCCAGCGGCAAGGAGTGGTAAGAGTAATAAAGCTTTAGCTTTTAATTTCATAGTTTTATTACCTCCTATGAATTGTAATTACATTTTGAGTTTTGTGTTATCGACTGCTGTTTGGAAAATGCCATCGATTCTAGAATCTAATTGATCACCTGCGGCGACACATGCTGCGAAGATTGTACCGACTTGGACACGAGCTTCAGAGCTGCCTTTGAAGACTGCAGATGTGAATTGGTAATCACCAACACTTGTAGCGTAGTTAGCATTTAATGCTGTTAATCTATCAAGTGTGTGTTCTTCTTTAGATTGCCAATCTGCGTATTCAGCGTAATCTTCTGTTTCTAAGACGCTGTATCTGATTGGGGAGTAACCTGTGGTTAAAGCCCAAGCTGTATTGTATTTTGTGTTTGTGAAGAGTTTGAAGAATTTCCAAACGGCTTCTGCTCTCTTGTCATTATTGTGATTTAAGAATGCGAAATCAGGACCTTGAGAGATGAGTTTTGGATTGTTCAAATCTGCTTGTGGGATCATTGCGACACCGACATTGTGTCTTGTAGCATCTGCGAATTGATATTTAACACCACCTGTGGAACCGATGGAGAATAACATTGCATCAACGGTTGAACGGTAGTTAACGTTTGTGTTAATGACACCCTTTGTGGTGAAGTAATGTTTGTCATAGTAACCTTTGAATTTCTTCATGAGGTTCTTCATGCCATCATTATTGAAGTTGATTTGACCTTTACCAGTTGTTGGATCAATGGATGTATATCCAAAACCATATTGTTCGGCTAATGTGATGAATAAGTTATCATCGGAGTCGTAACCAACCCATGCCCAGTCTTCGAAGGATGTACGGTCGATAATCTTATGTTCGGCATCTTGTGCTTGGTCATAAGCATCTAAGGCTGGAATTAAGCTTTCGAATAATTCGTCCCATGTTAAGTGTTGGAGATATTCATCGGTTAATGGTTGACCATTATTAACAACGTGATCTTCGGTATCGTAATTAGATAAATCTAAACCGATAAGGACGTCTTGGTTATAGTACATAGCTTCTGTAGATTTGGAAGCTGGTAAGGAATATGTACCTGGAATGATGTATTGTCTGCCTAAGTTGATATATGCTTCTGGAATGTCAGCTATATCTTCTTCTGTCCAACCATATTCTGCGTTTTCCATATATGGTTGAATGTTAAGGGCTTTTGCGTTTGTGATGAAGTCAGAAACTGAATCTGGATAAGCAGCGACCATATCTGGATAGTTATCAACTGCGAAGCCATCGACACACATCTTAGCTAAATCTTGGTAAGAACCTTGTTGTTTGACATTTTTGACTGTGATGCCTGGTTCAATTTTTTTAAATTCATCGATACAGTTATTGATGATTGTTTGATATGTATCATTGTATGTGGTCCAAATAACGATTTCGATATTTTTAGGACCGCTTGGACATGCAGTAAGGGACATTGCCATTAAAGCTGCTGCTGATACTGCGAATAAACGACTAGTTTTCATAATTTCCTCCTAAAAGTCATTTAATAAATATATTTAATTACCGCAGACGGGCTAATTAAATTATAATTAACCCTTGATACCGGCTCTTCCGACACCCTTCATGATGTACTTTCTAAAGAAGATGAAGAGTAAGAATAGAGGCACGGTGACCAAGATGGACGCTGCCATTTGATAACCATATTCAATGGTACCTAAGTCAGCGTTTTGGAAGCTTGATTCACGAAGACCGTTAGAAATCAAACGGTATTGTGGAATTTCTGTGACTAAGTTTGGCCACACATAGGAGTTCCAAGTTCCCATGAATTTTAAGATTGTAATGGAGATAAGTGTTGGTGCCGCGAGTGGGACCATAACTTTCCATAAGTAACTCCAGTCGCTCTTACCGTCAACTTTCGCGGCAAGGTATAACTCGTTTGGAATTTGTTTGAAGTTCTGTCTTAACAAGTAAATGTGGAAGACGGAGACCCAGAATGGCACGATCATAGCGAGATATGCTTCCATGAGTGTTTGTGTATGGGTTGAACTTGTAATCCATCCAAAGGATGCGACTGTAATGTAGTTAGAGATAACCATCATTTCACCAGGAATCATCATTGTGGCTAAGAAGACCATGAATAATGCTTCTCTACCTTTGAATTGCAATCTAGAGAACGCAAAGGCTGCGAAGATGGTTGTAAGAAGAGTACCAATTGTGGAGAAGATAGCGACCACGATGGTGTTCTTCATATAAGTAATGAAGTTAAAGTGTTGGAAGACGTACACGTAGTTTGTCCACATAACAACGCTTGGGAAGAATGTTTGTTGTTCTTGTGTAATTTCGGAGTATGTCTTTAATGATGTGATGATCATCCAATAGAATGGGAAGATAACCACTAACGCTAATGCGACGATGAACAAATATGTTAAGGCGGTGAAGATGATATGTGTCACCTTTTCAGCCTTTTTAATTTGGTCAACTGTTTTACTAGCTTCTGTAATTGATAAGACTAAGTTGTTATTAACTTTAACGGAAGCGAAGTCGATGTATTGTGCTTTTTCGACTTTTTCTTCTTCTGGTTTTGGCTCTTTTGGAGCTTCCACGACTTCTGGTTGTTCTTCCACAGGAGTTTCTTCAACTTGTTCTTCTTCAACGACTGCTTGTTGTTCTAATTCTTCTTCAAATAACATGTTGTCGACCTCCTAATAGTGAACTCTCTTACTACTCGCCCAGAATTGGAAGAATGTAAAGATTAAAATAATAACGAATAGGAACACGGCCGCTGCGGCAGCGAATGATGTGTTCGCGGAAATGTTATCGTACACGTAGAAAACGACGGTGTACATGTTCTTTTGGCCCGCTAAAGTCTCACCTTTCTTACCAAAGATAGCGACGATAGAGTTGTATTCCTTAAATGCACCGATAAATGATGTAATCATCAAGTAAAGGATTTGTGGTGATAATAATGGGACTGTAATTTTTGCGAATACTTTCCATTTTGGAGCAGCGTCGATTTGTGCTGCTTGATAGTATTGTTTATCAATACCTTGTAAGCCAGATAATAAGATTAAAATCTTAAATGGGATACTGTTCCAAACGATGAACAAGCATAATGGCACCATGGCGATGTATGTTGGGGTATTGTAAACCCATTGCATTGGTCCACCACCTGTTCCGGCGTGTTGCAAGTGGAAGATGAAGTTAATCAAACCTGCATCGTCGAATAAGACGGAGAAGACCATACCAATAGCGATACTGTTTGTAACGTATGGAAGGAAGAAGACAGTTTGTAAGAATTTTTGGAAAGCTTTGATGCTGTTAAGAGCAACAGAGATAATCAAAGCTAACATAATTGATACAGGAACTGTAACGAATGTGAGGATGAAGGTGTTAGGAATAGCGTTTTGTGTAAAGCTTGTTTCCCACGCCGCGCCATCAGCACTTTGATATGGAATCATATGAAGGATGATACCGAAGTTTTCTAAGGTAAATCCATCATACTTACCGGTTGTGTAGTTGTAGTTCTTTGTGAAAGAAATAAAGATTGTGTTAATTAATGGATAAAGTAAGAAGATAACCACGAGAATAATGACTGGTGCGAGGTATAACCATGCTTTCCAGTTATTCTTACTGGCAACGTCATCAATACCACTAACTTTGTAAGGATTCTTAAGCTTTTTGTTGCTTGTGAGTCTTACAACAGTCTTGCCGTCATCTTGAAGACCAGGAGTATATTCTGGAACTTTTTCAGGCTCGACGGTTTGTAAACCAATACCACCGCCAGCGGCTTGACGTTTCTTCTTTCCTTTCAAAAAGTTTAATAATTCAATGCCCATATTCGTCCCCCTTATTTGAGATAAATACGATCTTCGGTTTCACCATCGAATAAGAACACTTTGTGTGGTTTTAATTTGAATGCCACTGCACCTGGAGCAACTTTATCATCAGAGGAAATGATGACTCTGTAGCTTGGTTTGATACAGTTTTCATTCTTCACGATTGCGGAAATGTCACGGCCCATGACTTGAACCATTTCACATTCACCGCCTAATGTATTCTTTTCACCTGGTTTGGCGAGAATAAATCCTTCTGGACGGATAGCGACATAGACATCTTTTTCACCGAGGTCTTCGCTAATTTCTAATACTTGTTCTTTACCAATGAGAACTTTCTTGCCGGAAACATGTCCCTTGAAGACGTTCACTGGTGGGGTTCCTAAGAATTGTGCAACGAATAAGTTGGCTGGGCTGTTATAAACATCTTGTGGTTTGCCCATTTGTTGCATTTCACCTAATTTCATAACGACGATTTCATCGGAAATGGACATAGCTTCTTCTTGGTCGTGTGTAACGAAAACAGAGGTAATGCCTGTTTCTTGTTGAATACGTCTAATTTCTTCACGTGTTTGTAATCTCAAACGAGCGTCTAAGTTGGATAATGGTTCGTCTAAGAGTAACACTCTTGGGTGTTTAACTAAGGCACGAGCGATAGCGACACGTTGTTGTTGACCACCGGATAATTGGTTTGGTTTACGTTGTAAGTATTCATCGACTTGGACCAATTTAGCGGTTTCGTAAATGATGTCTCTACGTTCTTCTTTTGTTAACTTACGGTGTGCGACCGCTTGTTTTTCTTCTCTTTCAACATCAGAGAGATTTAATTCGTTGGCTAAAGCTGTTAAGGCTTCTTCAGCGGCTTCTCTAGAAGCTTTCATGAGTTTGAAGAAGATCTTAACGTTGACTTTGTCGAAGTAAATCTTGAAGTCAGAGAATTCTAATTTGCGTTGTTTTAAGAAGTTCTTCACATAACCTGTTAATTCTTTATTAATAACTTGGGTGATGGAATAGCCAAATGTTTCATAAGCATAGGCTGCTTTAACGGCTTCAACGCATTTTTCTAAGTTAGCGTGTGGTAAGTTCAAAGCACGGGCCATGATTTCATAACCGTGTTGTGTCTTTGTGATAACACATTCTGCAGCTTTACCACCGGCAGATGCGACAGCGTGTTTTAAGTTGTTGATTGTTTCATCAATCATGGATGTTTGGAAGGCTTTTCCTAAACGTCCTTTGAGATTGAGTTCCACTACTTCGTGTTCACCGATGTGGTTAACTGTGGCTCTGAAGTTTGTATCAAATAAAGCATCGGATGCTTGTTCGGATTCTTCGTTTTCTAATTTGAAGTCAACAATCTTGGCCATGTTTTCAACAAACATATCTTTTCCGATTGGGGAAATCTTGTTTAAGGAAACATTGGCTTCAAACATTTCACCAGCGGTATATGCTAAGGCGAATTGTTTGTTGTTGAAACCACATTTTCTCGCTAATGATTTGATGGATTTTGCGATGCCAGCAGGTTCATCAGCTTTCTTCATTTTGTATGAGAATGTCAATTTATAATTGAAGAATGTCACTAATGGAACTTCAACTTGTAAGTTTGTGAGTGGGAATTCAATGTTTTTATAAATTGTCATGTGAGGATATAACGCGTAGTTTTGGAAAACTAAGCCGATACCTCTTTTTTCTGGTGATAAGTTTGTAACTTCTTGATCACCGAACCAGACTTCACCAGATGTTGGTGTGTGTAAACCAGCAATCATGTAAAGGGTTGTGGATTTACCACATCCAGAAGGTCCTAATAAACCGACGAGTTCGCCATCTTTGACTACGAAGTCTAAGTCCTTGACAGCGATGGTGTCACGAATGTTCTTCTTCGCATCACCAGGGAAAATCTTGGTTAATTCTTTAATTCTAATTTCCATAGTTTAACTCCTTCAATAAACTAGTTTGTTCCATCGTCTGCAACATCTTCGTTGAGTTTGAGACGAATTGCTTTTCTTCTTTCGCGTTCTGCTTTGATTAACTTAATAACGTAGACGATGAAGTAGCCAGCGATAATTAAGGCAACGATTGAGAAGGCGATTAATAGAGGATCGGTTGGGTTGAATACGACGATTGTATTCTTGAATCCAACGGTTCTCATAAAGATGAATAAGATGGCGCATAAGACGATTCCTAATCCACCACCGCCTAATAAGGCTTGTTTGAGGAATTTCTTATCGTTCACACGTCTGAATTCATCATTCTTGAACTTTTCTTTCATAACTTTGTATGTCACAAATGCTGCGGCAGCATAAACGACTACGTAAGCGATGAAGAAAATGATAAGGAACATGTTCCAGTTGAAAATAGAGATGTTCTTATCTGTGTCGATGACTGTGATGTAAGCAAATCTATATGAGATTGATGATTTACCTAAAATGGATGTAGAACCAGAATCACTTGTGGTTAATAAGTCCATTTGAATGGTAATGTCTTGTAATTCGAATAATCTGACTTTTTCAGGAGCGAAATCAGGAGCGATTGCGGAATCCTTTAATAAGACAGAAACTAAGTTGCCCTTTGCACTATCAAGTGTTTGATAGGAAATAAGTGATTTAACTGGGACAACGACATCCTTTAATTCATTACCTTTTCCAATATATTGGAAGTGGAAAGAGGAATTGTAAAGGTTATATAAGGAATAACGAATCTTGGTTTTGCCAGATTTGATAGCATCCTTGTTTTGTTCATAAATATCAGTCTTAACGTCGAGATATAAGCTGTGTGGTTCGCTATATCTTTCGGAAACGATTGATAAGTTCTTGTCCATCTTTAATGTGAACATTGAGTATCCAGCGAATGTGCTATTCATGGATGCTTTGTATGACACTAAGTTGGAGATGTCTTGTTTTTCTGAATAACCAATTGTTGGTTTGGCGAAATATGTTTGAGTTGTATCAACAACACCAGTGGCGTCGGCCTTCATGATGTTATGGAAGATGATGGATTCATCGTCGATAGATTCATTTGGACCTAACTTATAACCAAATAATCTTGTGTAGCTCATTGAGGAGAGCTTACCACAGGAGTCATATGGTGATTGTGTGGTGTTTGTTAATGGTAATTCTTCGAAAATTGTTTCTCTTGTTTCGGTACCATTGTTATTTGTGACTTTGTCATATTGGATAACTAATGGTCTATTGCAATCTTCAGAAGCAACCTTTTCATTATTTGGATCTTGTGTACAACCGAGGATGAAGTTGATTGGACGACCTAATGGGTCAGGAAGTTCAACTTTACCAGCAGCAGCGTTTGCGGTTTTACTAGCTTGTTTGTCATAGCTATTTGCCGCAGCGTTAACTGCACTCATGTTGTCACACCAACCACTTTCGAAGACTGAGGCTGGAAGTTCGGCACCTTCGTAGTGAATGGTTACGCCTTCACTTGGAACACCGGTAAATGCTCCAGCAGGAACTGTTTCGAGTGTGTTTGGAAGATAAATGTTTGTGATCTTATTTAATGACCAAGCGTTTTGACCACTAAATTCTTCACCATTGGCAGAAACACAACCAACACCAATAGAGGTGATTTTGACTGTGAACTTGCCGGCTTTTGTGAATGTTGATGGAACGTAGACCTTCTTGTTGTTATCAGAAACGGAACCAACGATAAAGGCAACCTTTCCTTCAAATTCAGGTAATCCAGTTTTCTCATTGAATTTGTCATATCCATCTGGGGCTGGGTTTTGATCATCACCGGTATAGTTAGGATCATCGACTTCGACGACGTAATTACCGATAGCGGTCTTGTATCCAGCGAGTGTTTTGGATCTGAATGAAACTGTTAAGGATTGGGATGTGTCAGTAAGCGTACTTTGAGTAATGCTAGCACCTAATTCTTCGTAGTTAGCTTCAACTTCAGAAGAAAAATCATCAGCGGATAAACCTCCTACTGATGACTTAACATTTCTCTTTAAAGTTGGTGCAGCTGCTTTTGTTGTGTCAAAAGAACGTGTTAACGCATTGACAGCAAAAAAACCACTGCTGGCTAAAAGTCCTAGAACTAAGAAACTTGACACGGTTTTTTTAATATTATTCATATCTAAGCCGCCTTAATTTTATTACATATGTATTGTATGCGAAGATACGTAATTTGTAAACAAATAAAAAGGAAGAGCCCTATAGTCGCTCCTCCATTTTGAAGTCTATGGCTTTGCCGTGTAGTTCGTTTTTCAGTTCAGCCTCGACATAATCCATATATATGTTTGCCTTACTTGTATCTATCTCATATAACCCAAGCATGTAGTCTGGGAACCCTTGTTTCTTTTTGGAAAACGCCATGAGAGAAAATGAAATAATGTAGGGTATGCCAAACGAGAATAAAGAAAGTATCAATTCTCCGAAGTAGAATATGGCAAATCTCGCTAAGAATCTTGGAAAGGTTGGTGATAATACACGACCATCGATCAAACCGATATGGTATAAAGCTTTGCCGAGAGTCTTTCTTCCCCTTCTAAAGAATAGAGGAGGAACTAAATAAGTAAGGATACCCGCTACAGCATATGCCACAGGGAGTTCTAAGAATAATAAGTAGTTATAATCAACCCTATTTAATTTTCTATATTCAGGAACGTTAGAACTTAAAAAAGGTAAGCATTTCTTTTCGATAAATGGTTTAAAAACTTTATCGTAATAGTCCTTCGCATGAGTGGAGTCTGCGATTGTTTCATTTGGAATGATTTTGTTGTCCGCATCTTTTACATAGAAATGCACATTGTTAATTGTGGGATTTAATCTCGCTTCATCAAAATAAGTTAATAACTCAACATATCTTTCATTTGGACAATTGTTCGCATCACTACAGTAATTAATGAATGTTTTAATTCCAGAAAGAACATAAGCATTTTTGGTTTTCGGATCAGTGATTTCTTCATTGATGTCAAAGTATTGTCCATATGTTCCTAAATAGGTATCACAGTAATAGATGATATCCATATTTTTAGTCGCAGTTTGTCCTTGATCAGAATCGACATATAATCCTGACTGAATCTGCATTTGTCCTAATTTAGAT
>JAEEGK010019060.1_pt1 | contig 14763 bp, 17 predicted proteins | sample 8958771 | NCBI WGS metagenome assembly JAEEGK01 (sample SAMN16246547, study PRJNA631951) | gut metagenome | biome: gut microbiome; feature: rumen; material: SC-attached | host: Bos | place: Iran: Karaj | collected 2018-10 | reverse complement strand
AATGGGTAAATATTCTAATAGTATGCCGGGGTTATTTTAATGTATCCTGATTTGTTAGCAAGATTAATAGAAGACTTTAAAAGACTTCCTGGTGTAGGTGAAAAAACTGCAGAGCGTATGGCGTTTGCAGTTTTGGAGTTGGATGAGGACCAAGTAAATAATTTTTCGAAAGATTTACAGTCAGCTAAGAAAAATATAACAAATTGTGTTCACTGCAATTCAATAAGTGATCAAGAAGAATGTAATATTTGCCGTAACAAAACGAGAAACAGCGATGTTTTATGTGTGGTTGAAAGTTCAAAAGATGTATTTTTATTTGAAAAAACAGGAAAATTTGAAGGAAGATATTTCGTATTAAATGGTTTAATATCACCAATTGATGGAATAGGACCTGATGAATTGCCTTTGAAAAAAATGTTGGATTTTATTAAAAAAAATAAAGTTAAAGAGGTAATTATTGCAGTAAAAGGTACTATTGAAGGTGAAACAACGGCATTATATATTAAAAAGATATTAGAAAATTGCAATGTTTGTATTTCACGTATCGCTAGTGGTATTCCAGTTGGTGCAGAAATGGAATATGTTGATTCTTTAACTTTAGAGTCTGCATTATTAAATAGAAAAGAAATATAACATTCTCATATAATTTCATGAGGTGTTATATGTGAAAAAAATTTCTAAAATGGTGTGTAAATTGATTATTTCACCATTTTTGATTTATATTTTTGATTTACTGTTGATAAAGTTTGGACTGATGATTCCTATTAATCTATATACAATTTTAGTAGTTGGATTGTTGGGAATACCTGGTTTATTTATAATTTTAATTTTGATATAGTGGGTGATGATGTGTTTGATGATGTTAGTGAAGCATATAGTTTTTTCAAAAAATGTATAACGAATGATAAGCTTTCACATGCTTATCTAATCGAAGATTTTGGTAATAATTCTTTCAATTTTGCTAAAGAACTCACTAAGCTTTTCTTGTGTTCTAACAAATTGGAAAATTTTGAATGTACTTGTCAAATGTGTCAGTTGATAGATCAAGAAGAATATCCGGAGTTAGCAATAATAGAAGCAGATGGGAATTTTATTAAGAAAGAGCAAATGATTGAACTTCAAGAAAAATTTTCAACTAAGCCTATCTATGGTAAATACTTTGTTTGCATAATTAAAGATGCTAATAAATTTAATACTTCATCTGCTAATTGTATATTAAAATTTCTAGAAGAACCTAGGAATCCTATTATTTTTATCTTGCTTACAAATAATAAACATATGGTAATTAATACTATTGTTTCAAGATGCCAAATAGTAAATATTGATTCTGGTAAATCAACAGATATTTTAGAAGAATTAAAAAAATATAAAGAAGATGTCGTTGACGAAGATTTGAATAATATTTTGGATATAATCTATACTTTTGAAGATGAAAAAGAAAAGGTAGTTGTTAGAAAAGATATTTATCAATATAGAGATAATCTGCTTTTATTACTACAAGTGTTTTTAGCTTTTTATTATGATATTTTAAATAAAAAATTTAATTTAATGCCAAAATACTTTGATAAAAACGAAAAAATAGATTATATTTGTTCAAATTTAGCAGTTAATGATATAATTAAGAGGATTGATGTAATTTTGTCATTTATAAATTGTGCTAACTTTAATGTTAATAAAGATTTATATTTAGATAATTTTTTCATTAGTCTTGCAAAGGGAGTATGTTTAGATGATTGATGTATTTGGTGTAAGTTTTGAATTATCAAATAAAATATATTATTTTTCACCTAACAATTTAGAGTTGGAGAAGGGTGAGAAAGTTATTGTTGAAACAGAAAGAGGAGAACAATTTGGTGAAGTTGTAACAAATAAAATAAATGTAGATCCTAAAAAATTGGTTTCGGCAATAAAACCTATTTTAAGAAAAGCAACAAAAGAAGATGAAAAAACTAATAAGAATAATGTAAAAGATGCTTTAAAAGCAAAAGAAGATGCTGAAAAAATCGTAAATGACTTGAATTTAGATATGAAAATATTAGATGCTTCTTTTACTTTTGATCGTAAACAGTTGTTATTTCATTTTTTAGCTGATGATCGTATAGATTTTAGAGAATTAGCTAAGAGATTAGCAAAAATATATTGTACAAGAATAGAGTTAAGACAAATTGGTGTTAGAGATAAAGCTAAAATTGTTGGTGGATATGGTCAATGCGGAAGGCAATTATGTTGTCACTTGTTCTTAAACGATTTAAATGCGGTTTCTATAAATATGGCAAAAAACCAAAATTTAGCACTTAATCCTCAAAAGATTAATGGACTTTGTGGAAGACTTATGTGCTGTCTAAACTATGAAAATAGTATATATGAAGAAGGTATAAAAAAATTACCAAAAGTTAACTCGATAGTTAATTCAAAGTATGGCAAAGGCAAAGTAGTCGCTATTGATCCAATTAATAATAGTTATAAGATAGAAATAGAAGAAAAGGGTATTTTTACGGTAGAAGTATAATGGTTGTTTTAAATGATTTATTAAATTATAATGGTTTAAAAATATATCAAGATACTGATAGTTTTTGTTTTTCTTTGGATTCTGTATTGCTTGCGAATTTTGTAACTATCAATAAAACTTTTAAAAAAATAATAGATTTGGGTTGCGGTAATGGTGCAATCCCTTTGTTTTTATCTACAAGAACAGATTCTTCAATTACAGGAGTAGAAATACAAAAGTTTATCTATGGTTTAGCAATAAAATCTATAAAATATAACAAATTAGATGAAAAAATTGATATAATTAATGATGATATTAATAATTTAAAGAATAGATTTCCTTCCTCATCTTTTGATGTGGTTGTTTCAAATCCCCCATATTTTAAGATGAATGAAAAATCATTAGTAAATGAAAGTCCAACTAAGATAATTGCCCGTCATGAGGTTAAATTAAATTTTTTAGAGCTTGTGGAGATGGCTAATTATCTATTAAAAGAACATGGTGTATTTGCCTTTGTTCATAGGCCAGATAGATTGTTTGAATTTTTGGATATTTTGAAGAAATACAAATTTGAACCTAAAAAAATTCAATTTGTTTATCCTGCAAAAACAAAAGAATGTAATATGATTTTGATTGAATGTGTAAAAAATGGTAAGGTTGGTCTTAAAGTTTTGCCACCATTATTTGTTCATGATGGTAATGAATATAGTGAAGAAGTAAGAAAAATATTTAATGGAAGAAAGTGATGCTATGAAGCTTATTATAGGATTAGGTAATCCTGGTAAAGAATATGCTAAGACAAGACATAATATTGGATTTATGGCACTTGATAATTATATTAATGAAAATATTAGTCAAAAAAGCATTGGTCAAATTAAAGAAAAATTTAATGGATTATATCTTAAAACCGAGATTTATTGTGAAAAGGTTATCTTTTTAAAACCCTTATCTTATATGAATTTATCAGGTACTGTTGTTAAAAAGTATATTGATTATTTCAATATCGATATTGATGATATATTAGTTATTTGTGATGATTTAGATCTTCCAGCTTTTAATATAAAACTTAAATACAAGGGTGGTTGTGGAGGCCATAATGGATTAAGAAATATTGAGGAAAACTTGGGAACATCTAATTATAAAAGGTTAAAAATAGGTATTGGAAACAACAAATTAATTGATGGAAAAGATTATGTTTTGGGAAAACTTAGCAAAAAGGAAATTAACGAATTAAATGAAAAGCTTAATATTGTTAATAATATAATTGATGATTTTGTGAGAATTGATTTTGAAAAATTGATGAGTAAATATAATTAAGGTGATATTATGAATGTTTATCACAAAATATTTGATGGTTTATTAAAAAAAGGCATGGGTATATCTAATATTACCGATGAATTTTTTGCGTTGGCAGTAAATGAATTATTTAAAAAAGAAAAAGAGGGTATTTTAATAGTTACACCAACTTTATATGAAGCAAATAAAATGTATGAAATAATAAAAAACTATGTTGATGAGACGTATTTGTTTCCTATGGATGATTTTTTAGCAAGTCAAGCTGTAGCAATTAGTCCTGAATATTTACTTAAACGTTTAGAAGTTTTAAATGAGTTAAAAAAGAATGACAAGAAGATAGTTATTACTCATTTGGAGGGATATCTTGCACATTTAGAAAATATTAGTGATTATGATAATTCATATATTAAAATTAAGGTAAATGATAAACTAAGTATTGATCAATTAGTTGAAAAGTTGATCGATAATGGCTATAAAAGAGAGATTTTGGTTCAAAAAACTGGTGATATAGGTGTACGTGGCTTTGTCCTTGATATTTATGGTGCACTTGATGATTATCCTGTTAGATTGGAATTCTTTGATGATGAAGTTGAATCAATAAGATATTTTGACCCTGACACACAAAGAAGTATAAAAAAATGTGATAGTGTTACAATTAAGCCTTTTATAGATAGCAAAATTGCGACAAATGGCAATAATTTTTCAAGTATTTGTCACTATTTTAAAAAGAAAATTACAATTTATAAAGATTTTAATCAAATACGCAACAATTATGAAAAATTAGTTAATGATATATTTGAGATAAAAGGTAAAGATACGAAGATTGATGATTATATTTTTGAATTAGATGATTTATATGATTCAAAGGCAATTCATTATTTAGATTTTGATAGTACTTTAATTGATAAGGATGTTGAAATAAAAAGATATGGTGTTAAGAATATTGATTCATTTAATGAAAATATTGATAAATTATTGAATTTCTTAAAAGATAATTATGGTAAGAAAACAATCATTTTATCAATGCAAAAAAGTTTTCAAAATAAGCTTTTAAACTATTTAGATATAGATTATATTTTGACGGATAAAGATAATATATTTGAAAATAGAATTAATATAATTACTGAAAGAATGAATAAAGGATTTATTTATGATAAATATGTTTTTCTGACTGAAAGAGAAATTTATAATTATAAAATTGTTCCTAAAAGAGTAAAAAGTTCATTTAAGTGTGCAAATAAAATTACTAATATTAACAAATTAGAAATAGGTGATTATGTTGTTCATAATTTGTATGGAATAGGTATATACAATGGTGTTAAGACACTTACTAAGAACGGACTAAAAAAAGATTATTTAGAAGTTTTATATGCTAAAAGCGATAAACTATATATTCCAGTTGAAAAGATAGATTTGATAGGTAAATATTCAGGACGTGATGGAACAACTCCTAAAATTAATAGTTTAGGTGGACAAGATTGGGAAAAGACAAAGAATAGAATTCGTGAAAATTTAGAAAATGTTTCTCGTGAAATAATCTTAGTTCAAGCTAAAAGAAAACTACAAAAAGGTTATAAATTTAGTAAAGATACATCTATGCAATTAATGTTCGAAAATGAATTTCCTTATGAAGTTACACCAGATCAAGAAAAGGCAATTAACGATGTAAAGAAAGATATGGAATCGATAATTCCAATGGATAGAATGATTTGTGGTGATGTTGGCTATGGTAAGACAGAGGTGGCATTTAGGGCGGCATTTAAAGCTGTAGCTGATTCAAAACAAGTTTTATATTTGTGCCCAACAACATTGCTTTCTAATCAAATATATACTAATGCGAAAGAAAGATTTAAAAACTATCCTGTCCGCATTGCGTTATTAAATCGTTTTGTAAGTCAGAAAGAAACAACTAAAATTTTAAAAGAATTAGAGTCTGGTGAAATTGACTTTTTAATAGGTACACATCGTATTTTAAGTGATGATATTAAACCAAAAGATTTAGGATTATTAATAATAGATGAAGAGCAGAGATTTGGGGTATTACATAAAGAAAAGATTAAAGAATATAAGAACAACGTTGATATTTTGACACTTACTGCAACACCAATACCAAGGACACTACAAATGGCACTTTTAGGGTTAAAAGATCTTTCGACTATTAATACACCACCTGCTAATAGACTTCCTGTTCAAACTTATGTTATTGAGGAAAATGATTATTTAATTAGGAACGTTATTTATAAAGAATTATCTCGTAATGGACAAGTATTTGTCTTAGATAATAGAATAAATGACCTTGATAGAAGATTAAATCAATTAAAAAGACTAGTGCCTGATGCTAAAATAGCTTATGCTCATGGTAAAATGACAAGTACAGAGCTTGAAGATTGTACAATTAAATTTATTGATGGTGAGTATGATGTTCTCTTATGCACTACAATTATTGAAAATGGTATAGATATACCTAATGTTAACAGCTTAATTGTATTAGATTCAGATCGATTAGGATTAAGCCAATTATATCAAATTAGGGGTAGAGTTGGTCGTAGTAATAGGCTTGCATATGCTTATCTAATGTATGATAAATCAAAAGTTTTAAATGAAACTGCTGTTAAGAGATTGAATGTAATTAAAGAGTATTCAGATTTAGGAAGTGGCTTTGGAATAGCTAATAAAGATCTTGCTATAAGGGGAGCAGGAGATATTTTAGGTAGCGAACAAGCAGGGTTTATTGAAAGTGTTGGAATTGATATGTACTTTAAACTTTTGAATAGGCAGGTTGCTATTTTAAAAGGTGAGGTAATTGAAGAAGAAGTAAAAGAAAGTACGAAGCCATTATTAAATGTAGAGACGCATATTGATGATAATTATGTTAGTGATGTTGATTTGAAGATTGAAATACATAAAAAGATAAATGAAGTTGATTCATACGAAAAAATGGAAGAAATTAAACAAGAACTTGAAGATAGATTTGGCAAACTTGATGATATACTTATTAATTATATGTATGAAGAATGGTTTGAAAAATTAGCTGATAAGAATGGTGTAATCAATGTCGATGAAAAACCAAATTATATAGAAATTGTGTTTAGTAAGGAAAAATCAAATAGTATTAACTATGAAGACTTGTTTGTAAAATCTCTTAAAATATCAAGAGAATTTCAATTTAAATATAAGAACAATTTATTCTATATAAAACTCTTAACTAATAATTTAGATAAGTCACCAATTTATTATTTAAATGAGCTATTAAAAGAAATGTAATCATTTCTTTTTTTGTTAAGCAAAAGTTATATTTTTACCAATATTTACCAATGAGATATTTTTTTAACAATATTATAATAATATTAAGGTCTAAGTGAAAAATATTGTAAAGAATAGTATAAAGAGAAATCTTTTGGCAAAAATAATTATAGAAAGTTGGTAAAATATGAAGAACACTGGTGTAGTACGTAGAATAGATGAACTTGGTAGAATCGTTATACCAAAAGAAATAAGAAGAAGTCTAAGAATAAAAGATGGCGAGTCTTTAGAAATATTTTTAGATAGTGATAATATAGTACTAAAAAAGTATTCTTCTTTCGATAACTTGACGGAATTTTATAAAAAGTATGTTGATAGTGTTAACTCTATAATTAAAAAGAATATACTTATTACTGATCGTGATGTTGTAGTTGCTGTTGCTGGAGAAATAAAAAAGGAATACTATGGCAAAAATATTAGTAAATTTTTAGAAAATATAATTCAAAATCGAGAAAATTCTTTTTCTAAAGAGCCTACAGGTGTTGAAATTATAAAGGGATTGAGTGAAAAAGCTAGTTATGCAGCCTCACCAATTATTGTAAATGGCGATGCTGTAGGAACAGTAGTAATTTTGAATATTGATGGTAAGATAACGGATAATGAAGAAAAAATTGTTTCTATAGCATCAAAATTCCTTGGAAAATATAGTGAAGAATAAAATGTTGTAAAATTAATGTAAATGAATATCTAATGTGACAGAATTAGATATTTTTTTTATAGTATTTTGTTATAATTATTTTTGTAGTTTGCAGTAAAAATATATTTTAAGGAGATTTATATGTCAGCTGCTAAAATACGAAAACATTATTTATTGATAAATTTTATATTGACTTTAATACTTATTATAGGGATTGCGGAGTACATATTTGACTACTTGTATATAGGATTTTTAATTGTTTCATATATTCGTTTTATATTAGCAAAAAATAAAAAAGATGCATAGTCATCTTTTTATTTGTAGTAAAATTCTTGTGAATAGGATATTTTTTCATCAAATTCTACATAATTTAAATAAATTGCTAATAAAAGATACCATTTTCCATCTTGAGGATTACTTATTATGATATGATCTTTTCCTGCTTGTTCTAATACACCTACAAAGATTCTGTCTCTCCATTCAATTGAATCGGGGAAAGACATATAAAATCTTCCTAGTTTACCTTTGTTTAGCCTTAAAATATTTTCAATGTATGATTGCTCTTGGTCAGCATTTTGAAAATAATTTTGTGGATTTGGAATATAATTTGGATTATAACTATTATTCATAAACATTTCCTTTCCTTATCAATTTATGATTAAAAAAATAATTTATGAATATTTTAAATTGTAGTATAATTATAATGGTGATAATAATGAAAGTAAAAGCAGCAATATCTGCAAGACATATTCATTTAACGCAGGAAGATTATAATTATTTGTTTCCTAATACAAAGTTGGAAAAAGATTTTGATTTGCATCAATATGGACAATATGCTAGTAAATCATACGTTACAATCGCTAATAATGATCGAAAGATAGCAAAAGTAAGAGTATTGGGGCCATTAAGAAGTTATACACAGTGTGAAATATCTAAAACTGATGCATTTTTTTTAAAGCTTGACCCACCAGTTCGCGATTCTGGTGATTTAGAAGGCGCTGATACTATTGAAATATATAATGGTGAACGAAAGTTAATAAGAAAATGTGCAATTATTGCTAATAGACATATTCATATTGATCCAAAAACCCGCCAAGAACTAAATTTAGTAGGGATTGAAAAAGTAAAGTTAAAAGTTCCGGGTGAAAAAGGTGGCATTTTGGATAATGTTCATATAAAAGAAAGAGATGATTTCTTCTATGAAGTTCATCTTGATTGTGATGATGCTAATAGTCATTTTATTAATAATGATGACGAATTAGAAATTATTATTGATTAATAGATATTTGGGGTTCTGTACCTTTTATATAGTATAGAATCCTTTTATTTTTGCTCTTTTTTGTCGCAATTTCACCGGATATAGGATCAACTAAGATACCTATTACATTGTTTGGTATTTCATACCATGACGTATCTTTATTTTTCATATAACTTTCAACTGTGTCTGCCCAAATATTTTTATTTATAGAACTATCTCTATTGGCGATGTCTTTACCTTTATCAAAGCCCATCCAGTTTGCAACCAGTATATCTTTGTTATAACCTATAATCCAAGCATCTGTGTCAGTAGTGCCGCTTTTTATGGCATATTTTTTTGATAATTTTGATGCTATTCCAATACACGTAGGGTAATTATAATCAATCATACTTCGATCAGTAGTACCTGATAATAATTCACTTAGAATAAAAGTTATATCTTCTCTTAGGACTTTTTTTCTTTCTTCTTTAAATTCATATAATACATTTTCTTTTTCATCAATAATTTTTCTAATTGTGTGTGGTGTTACAGTATAACCATTATTAGCGAATGAAGAATATCCTTTGGCTATATCTATTATATTTATTTCGTTGCTGCCTAATGGAGAAGATGCTATTTCATTTATATCAGCATTCATCTCTAATCTTTTAATAATATTAGGGAGAGCTTCTTGCCCTAAAAAAAGATGTGTTTTGATAGCATAAACATTATCAGAATAAGCTATAGCAGTGGCTAGAGAAATATTTTTATTGCCATAAATATTATTAAAGTTTTTAGGTGAATAGGTTTGCTTATTACTTAGCGTAAATGTGGTTTGTCCACTATAAAAAGTTGTGCTTGCTGTAAATCCATTCTCTAGTGCTACATAATATAAAAAAGGTTTAATGGCAGATCCTGGTTGCCTTTTGGATTTTATTGCACGATTATATTGTGATTTATTATAATCTCTTCCACCGGCCAAGGCTATTATTGAACCAGTGTTTGGATTCATTATGACAGATGCAAATTGTATATCGTCATTTTTTAAATCTTTGTTCATACTATTTTCTAGAGAGCTTTGGGCTTCAATATCGAGATTAGTATATATTTTTAGGCTACCACGTTCTAAGTAATTGTTTGGTATCTTCTTGATACTTTTTAATTCTTCCATAACTGCATCTTGATAATACATAAGTGTCTTTAGATTTAGTGAATCAACTTTTCCATAAATGTAAACATTGTTACTTTTTATGGTATCTTCTAATTCTTTTTTTGTTATATATTTGTTTTTATACATTCTGTTTAAAACAGATTTTTGTCTTTTTTTTGATAATTCAAAGTTATTAATTGGAGAATAGTTGTTTGGTGAATTTGGTATACCTGCCAAGATAGAAGCTTCCTCTAGATTTAGATCTTTAGCGCTTTTATTAAAATAAAATTTAGCGGCATTTTCAATTCCATACATGCCATGACCATAATTGATAGTATTTAAGTATCCTTCCAATATTTCATCTTTTTTATAGTGGGTTTCTATTTCAAAAGTTAACCACATTTCTTTCCATTTTCTTTTCCAAGATTTTTCGAAGTTTAAAAATAAATTTTTAGCATATTGTTGACTTATGGTAGATGCACCTTGAACAATTGATCTATGTTTTATATTTTCAAATAAAGCTTTACCAATTCTTAAAAAGTCAAAACCTTTATGATTATAAAAGTTTTTATCTTCAACTGAAATAGTGGCATTTATTAAATGTGGTGATATTTCGTCTAAATGGACCCATTCTTGTGTTCCACTACCTTGAAATATCAAATTATTGTTTTGATCATATATATAAAATTTGTTAGCGTTTTTAACTTGTATTTTAGGTGTTATAAGAGCATATGTATAACATAATAAGTTAGCAAAGGTAAAAATAAACAAAAATATAATAATTATTTTGCCTATTTTTCTTAGTGTTTTCATATGTCCTCCTATAATAACTAATTTTATTATGAAAAAAAATTAAAAAAATATGTATACTAAGTTATCATATAATGATATAATGCTTTGCAGTGAGATTTGGTGATTTAGTGGAAAAGGCAAAAGTTTTTTGTAAAATCAATGATATTTCGTTTGAAACTTTAGGTAATTTAAATGATAATATACTTACTTTCACAGATAATAGTCATAATAATATTATATTTGATTATACTAAAATGATAATGATGATGAATAATGATTATGAAATTGACTTTAAGAAAAAAATTATTTCAATTGATAAAAATATAAAATTTGATATTGTAGTTAATGAAATAATATGTAATAATAATGAGGTCAAAATTAATTATGAAATTGGTGAACAACATTTTTGCTTTTTGCTAACATATACTAAAATCTTGAAAGGATGATTAATATGAGTATCAAAAAAATGAAAAAAGAAGATTTAGAAGTTATGTCATATAAGGATATAACATATCTATTATTGGAAGAAGACGGGAAAGATACAACATTAAATTTATTTCAGAAGATAGTTAAGTTATTAGAACTTCCAGAAAGTGAATTAGAAAGTAAAATAGGTGATTATTTCACATCACTTTCAACTGATAAAAGATTTATTTTGTTGGATGACGGTATGTGGGATATAAGAACAAAACATCCTAAGAAAAATATAGTTATTGAAGATGACTTAGATGATATCGATGAAGTTGAACTAGAAGAAATGGATGAAACTGATCAAGAAGAGGAAGATGATAATACAAATCTTGATAGTTTTGATGAAGATGATGTCGACAGCGATGATGAGGATGAGTACAAAGATTTAATAATTGTGGATGAAGAAGAATTAAATGTTGAAGAATAGCGCCTCTTAGTTATGGATGTAAATATTTATAATAGAGGTGAGAAAGATGATAGAAAGATTAGAAAATATATTAAAAAAATATGAAGAATTAGAACAAGAATTAACTAAACCAGAAGTAGTATCTAATATTTCATTATTAACGCAGTTATCAAAAGAACAAAAAAATTATGAAGAAGTAGTTAATAAATATAAAGAGTATAAAAAAATACTAACTGATATAGAAGATACTAACAATTTATTAGAAGATGAAGAATTAAAAGAAATGGCAGAGTTAGAACTTGTAGAATTAGAAGAAAAGAAGACAAATTTAGAGAAAGAATTAGAAATTTTATTATTACCGAAGGATCCTGATGATGATAAAAATATTATTATGGAAATAAGAGGAGCTGCTGGTGGAGATGAGGGTAATATCTTTGCGGGAGATCTTTTCAGAATGTATCAAAAGTATTCTGAACGTCAAGGATGGAAGATGGATATAATTAATATGGATCATCGTGAGGCTGGTGGATTTGCTTTAATAGAGGTAATGATAAAAGGTGATAGGGTTTATTCTAAATTAAAATATGAAAGTGGTGCTCATAGAGTTCAAAGAGTGCCAGAAACAGAATCTCAAGGAAGAATACATACTTCGACAGCAACAGTTTTAGTCATACCTGAAAGAGAAGAAGTAGATATTGAGATAAATCCACAAGATTTAAGAATAGATGTTTTCCATAGTGGTGGAGCTGGTGGACAATCAGTTAATACATCTAATAGTGCGGTTAGAATAACGCATATACCAACAAATACTGTTGTAAACTGTCAAAATGAAAGAAGTCAGTTACAAAATAAAGAGAAAGCAATGCAAATTTTAAGAGCAAAACTATATGATCTTAAAATGCAAGAAGAAAATTCTAAATTTGAAAATGAAAGAAAGAATAAAATAGGTAGTGGAGATCGTTCTGAGAAGATTAGAACATATAATTATCCACAAAATAGAGTTACTGATCATCGTATAGGATTTACTATTAATAAATTAGATCGCGTTATGGAAGGCGAACTAGATGAAGTAATAGAAGCACTTATTAATGAAGATCAAAAAAGAAAGATGGAAAAAGAATAATATGATGACAATAGAAGAGTTAATTATTTATGGTAAAAAACATATTCATAAAGATCAAACAATACTTCTATTGTCTTCTTTATTAGAAGTTAATTATTTTGATATATATCAAATGTTAGATAAAGAAATAGATCAAGAGATTGTTGATAAGTTTAAATTAATGATAAAATCTATTGAAGAAGATGTGCCTATTCAATACTTATTAGGCTATGCTAGTTTTTATGGTTATACTTTTAAAGTAAATAAAGACGTATTAATACCAAGGTTTGAAACAGAAGAATTGGTAAATAAGACAAAAGAATATATAAAAAAGTATTTTAAGGACAATTTAAATATTTGTGATATAGGCACTGGTAGTGGTGCTATTGCAATAACTTTAAAAAAACTATTTCCAAACAGCAGTATAACTGCAGTTGATATATCAAAAGAAGCTTTGGAAGTCGCAAAGGAAAACGCAAAAACCTTAGAAGCAGATATTAATTTTATTGAAGGAAATATGCTTGACAATCTAGAAGGAAAGTATGATGTACTTATAAGTAATCCACCATATTTAACAAAAGATGATGAGATTGAAGTTCAGGTTATAAAAAATGAGCCGCATTTAGCTTTATTTGCTGCTGATGATGGACTAAAATTCTATAAAGAAATACTTTCTAATGCTAAAAGGGTATTAAATGATAGAAACTTAATAGCTTTTGAAATAGGAGATAAGCAAAAAGAAAGAATATTTGACTTGGTAGAAGAATATTTTCCAACAGCAAAGAAGATATGTATTAAAGATTATAATGATTACGATAGATATATATTTATTTTTAATAATCTTGAATAAAGTATAAAAAAATCACTCAATATTAGTTTGGGTGATTTTTTTGAAGAAATTTTTAATAGTTATAATGTTTTTACTTGCTATATTCCCATTATATAAGAAAAGCAATGATACTTTTACTATACCAAATGAATCAATAAGATTTAGGATAATTGCAAACTCTAATGATTTTAATGATCAATTAATGAAAGAAAAACTAAGAAGGCATATTGAACCAATTATAGATGATATGTTGAAAGATACTAATAATATAGATGAAGCAAGATTAAATATTAAAGATAATTTAGACAGTTTGACTATAGCAATAGAAGAGTTTTTAAAAAATAACAATTATAATAATGATTTCAATATTAAGTATGGTGATAATTATTTTCCAAAAAAGGCATATAAAGGAATTTTATATAAGGAAGGAAACTATGAATCGTTAGTCATAACATTAGGTAAAGGGGAAGGTAATAATTGGTGGTGTTTACTATTTCCACCATTATGTTATGCAGATTTTGATGACGCAGAAGAAGTAGAGTATAAGCTCCTAATCAAACAAATATTTGACAAATTTAAATAAATATGATATAATTTGGACATCTTTTGAAATAAGGGGGAATTATAGATGAAGAAAGTAAAAAATATAACAAAGGTTTTAGAAGGACAAAAAGAAGTAGCTGTAAGAGTAACTTATAGCGATAATACTGTAGAGACATTTAAAGCAAAAGAAGGAGAAACTGCTAGTGAAGTTATAGCAAGAAACGTAACTGAAGGTAAGATTAGTTTAAAAGGATATAATACTAATAAACGTGTATTAGTTGAACAAGTTAATCCTAGTGACGGAAAAGATGTTGAAGCAACAATTAAAGCCGCTAAAAGAACAGAAGAAGCTGTAGAAGCTGCTAAAAAGTCAGAAGCTAAATTAAATAAGAATTATTCTGATGTAGCTAACTTCAAAGTTAATATGGATGGTTTTAAAGCTAACCAAGAAGTAGCAACAACTGGAAGAACAGAAACAACAACAACTACTGAAAAGAAGAGTGGAAAAG
>JAEEGK010019057.1_pt1 | contig 14764 bp, 10 predicted proteins | sample 8958771 | NCBI WGS metagenome assembly JAEEGK01 (sample SAMN16246547, study PRJNA631951) | gut metagenome | biome: gut microbiome; feature: rumen; material: SC-attached | host: Bos | place: Iran: Karaj | collected 2018-10 | reverse complement strand
AACTTCAAAACCACTCAGTTTAGGCATCATGACGTCTAAGACAATCACATCGTATTGATATTGTTCGATAAATAATAAGGCTTCTTCTCCATCATAAGCGGAGTCCACCACAAAAGAGTTTCTCTTTAAGATTGTACTAAGAGCTTTATTTAATTGAGTGGAATCTTCAACTAGTAGGAGTTTCATACCTTAAATTTAATTTAAAGAACCTTAAATGAACTTTAGAACAACGCGGAAATGATTTTAAGCAAGGAACAGAGAGATTTAGAGAAGCCTTTAAACTTATAGTTCTCTGGTACTTCTTCACTTACTGAAATCATTTCTTTAAAGTCATCACTAATTTCTTGCATACAACTGCATTTATAAAGAAGTGTGCCACATTCAAAGTGATGGACCAAGCTTCTAAAGTCAAAGTTAATTGTGCCCACAAAGGCGAGTTCATCATCCGCAATAGCGGATTTCATGTGATTAAAACCTGGTTTATAGATATGAATATGAACACCAGAATCTAATAAGAATCTAAAGTTAGATTTAGCCATCGCGTACACTAGTTTCTTATCTGGAATACCAGGCACGATTAAATGGACATCGACACCTCTAAGCGCTGCATTTCTTAATGCATCTAATAAACCGTATGTCGGCACTAAGTATGGAGTGGAGATATAACATGTCTTTTTCGCATAGTTAAGGATATTAATATAGTTTTGTTCGCCCACTAAGTGGTAATCGATATCACCAGGCCCATCACCAAATGGCATAACAAAACCACTATCTTCATATTTTGGATATTCATAATTCAAGAACTTATCGTAATTAGAGATATGACCGACCGCTAAATTGAGGTTTTGTAAGAAAGTCATGATGAGATTATTAATCGCACTACCTTCAATTTTGACCATTGTGTCTTTCCAATAACCAAATCTCACGATTTCATTAGCGTATTCATCAGCGAGGTTGATACCACCAGTAAAGGCCATTTTATGATCAATAACGACGATCTTTCTATGATCTCTATTGTTATAGACACCCGAAAGGATTGGTCTAAATGGATGGAACTTATAGCACTTAATACCAAACTTTCTTAATCTTCTTGGGGTAAAAGAAGAGATGGTACCACTACAGCCCATATCATCATAGACGATACGGACATCAACACCGGCTTGGGCTTTTTCTTTTAAGATTTCTTGTACCGCACTCCATTCTTTACCATCAGTAATAATAAAGAATTCAATGAAGATGAATTCGGTGGCCTGTTTTAAGCCTTCAATAAAGGCAGGGAAGAATTCTTCACCACATTTGTAATAAGTAACCCTATTATTCGTATGGATACCCATTCTTGTGGTGCTATGTATATAGTTAAATGCACCAGAGGCATTATCTAACTGCTTTTCATATTTCTTCTGTTCTTTAGAAGTTAATTCAAAGTGTTCATCACAAGACTTATTGAACGCTCTAATGATTTTCTTATCTTTTCTTCTTAAACCATGGTTACCAAAGATTAAGAAGATAACAGAGGTGAATAAAGGGAAAAGAAGCATACCCACAATCCAAGGAATCTTGAATTCTGGATCTTCTGGTTTATTAACAATTCTAAAGAAGATCAATAGGGCAATGATAAAGGCAATGATTCTTAAGCCCATGTAGACGAAAAGAACAATTGTCGCGACTTTTGCGTCATCAGCGGCACTACCTATAATCAAAGAGATAATGTCATCCAAATAGAATTGGATAACCACTATTAAACCTAGTTCGATTAAAAGAAGTAATAAGACTAGGAAATAACCAGAGAAGAGATTTCTTAAAAACTTTTTCATAAAAATACCCCCTATTTATATTGAGAAGAGTAAAGGCTATAGTAGAAGCCTTTCTTATTCATTAATTCGATGTGATTACCAGTTTCTACGATGGCACCATCTTTCATGACGATGATGGTATCCGCTTTTTCGATTGTGGAAAGTCTATGAGCGATAACAATTGATGTCTTTTCTTTCATCATATAATCAAAAGCGTCCGTGATGAGCTTTTCACTACGTGTATCGATATTAGATGTCGCTTCATCTAAGATCACCATATTTGGATTAAGCAGCATGACTCTTGCAATCGCGATCATCTGTCTTTGGCCTTCGGATAAGCCAGACTTATTAGAGACTTTGGTTAAATACTTATCTGGTAATGTTTCAATGAAGATATCAGCGTGTGCTTTTTTCGCCGCTTCTTTAACTTCCTCTATTGAGGCATCTTGTTTTAAATAACGGATATTATCTAGTATTGAGCCACTATAAATCCAAGTATCTTGAAGCACCATACCGATATTACCTCTTAAAGAGGTCTTATTAATTTCGAGGTATGATTTGTCATTAATTAAGATTTCACCGCTTAACGGGTCATAAAAACGCATTAAAAGGTTGATTAAAGTTGTTTTGCCCGCACCAGTTGGTCCAACAATCGCGACTTTTTGACCTTTTTTAATATTAAGAGAGAAATTGGTAATTAATTTTCTAGAAATATCATAAGAGAAAGACATGTCTTTAAAGGTGATTGATTCAATATCGTTAACACTATCTTTCCCTTCATTAATATCATTATCGATATTTAAGAAATCATTAATTCTTCTAAAGCTTGCTTTTGCCGCTTCATATTCATTAGTGACATTGCTAATTTCATTAAATGGTTTTGTATATTGATTAGTGTAACTTAAGAATGAAGATAATCTACCAATAGACATGACTGCGAAAAGTGGTAATAACTGACTTTCATAAGAGAGCATGATGATACCAACCACACCAATAATAACGTAGATGGTATTATTGACGAGTCTTGTGCTTGGATTAACCCAAGAAGCAGAGAAAGAAGCGACCACTCCTTCTTTTTGAAGAATATCATTTTCTTTATTAAAAGCTTTTAAAGCTTCTTCTTCATTATTAAGCGATTGCACAATATCAATATTATTAAGCGTTTCTAAAGAAATAGAGGAGATATGCGCTTGTAATTCATTTTGTTTACGATAATGTTTACTAGAAAATCTAGAAACAAATCTCGCCATTAACATACTTAATGGAGAAAGAAGAATTACACCCACTGCTAATATCCAGTTCACCATGATCATCATGATGATGGTAATAATAACAGTGAAGATACCTTGAATAAGAGTCTTAAAGACCGCGAATAATCCCGCGGAGAAATTTTCCATATCTCTTATTTCTAGTAAGAGTAAATCACCACGATACTTGTTATCAAAGTCTTTAAGGGCTATTGAATTAATCTTTTGATAAATATCATCACGGGCTTTTTTAATAGCCTTTTGGGCACTATTCATGACAATAACTTCAAATATATAAGCGGACACGACACCTAAGACCGCTAGTCCTAAAGCGGTAAAGACATAGATATTAAATAGCTCTGGATTATTTTCTTTAGAAGCATCAAGGGCTTTACCTAATAAGAATGGTTGAGATATTTGAGCGATCACAAATAGCAAAGCAAAAATAACCGCGACTATTAAAGAGGCTCTTAATGGTTTTAGATAATTAAACAATCTCTTTTTAACGGTCATATTACTCCTTTTTAATTTGTGTTTGATAAATTTCTAGATAAATTGGACAAGTCTTAAGTAGATCTTCATGTTTACCTTGACCAACGACTTTCCCACCTTCTAAAACTAAAATGTAATCAGCGTTTTGGACTGTCGCCACTCTTTGAGAAACGATTACTTTAGTCATGTCTTTAATAGAAGAGACATAATCTCTAATTCTTTTATCGGTTAAAAGATCTAACGCACTTGTCGCATCATCTAAAATTAATAGTTCAGGATGACGGACTAAGGCTCGGCCAATACAAAGTCTTTGTTTTTGGCCACCTGAAAAATTAGTACCACCTTCATTAACTTCATGATTAATAGAGTCATCATATTTAGAAACAAATTCATATGCTTGAGCGTTTTTAAGCGCATTAATGATGTTTTCATCATTAGCTTCTGGATTACTCATTAAGTAATTAGATTTAATTGTGCCTTTAAATAAAGATGATTTTTGATTTACTAAACCAATGTCTCTTCTTAAAGAAGTTAAATCATATTCTTTTAAAGGAATGCCTTTATAAAGGATGTTACCTTTACTAGCGTCGTAGAATCTTTCAATTAAGTTAATGATGGTTGATTTACCACTACCGGTACCACCGATAATGGCAAATGTTTCACCTTTTCTAATTTCGAAATCTAAATCGTTTAAGAAATAGTTATCTTTACTTTCATCAAAAGAGAAAGAAACATGATCAAATTTAATAACGGGTTCGTTATCTTTTATTTCCCCGACTTTTGGATTAGATATATTAACAATCTTTGGTTCAATAGAAAGAACACTATTGATTCTTTTTCTCGATACACTAGCTTTAACAACATCAACGATAACAATGGAGAATTGCACCACTACAAAGAAGATTTGAGCAAGATATGACATCTCCGCAATAATTGTAGAGGCCACTAAAACGTTATTTGGTCCAAATAAGTCATTTCTTAAAAGAAGAATGATAACGATTAAAACAATTGATGTAATAGCAAATGTTAAAGGATTAATTAAAGCATTTAAGCGATTAACTTTAATCGATTTATTTTGATAAGCTTCTGTTTTATTAGAAAATTTAGTGTATTCATTTTCTTGGTTATTTGACGCTCTAATAACTCTCGCGCCTTCCACTGTTTCACTAGTTTGATTAGAAATATTATCTAATTCAGATTGAATTTCTAAATAGCCTTTAGAAGATTTTCTAAGAACTAAGAAGTTCACTAAAAGAATCATTGGAACAATTGCTAAATAGGCTAAACCCACTCTCCAATCAAGAATAAAGGAGAAGATGAGAGCACCCACTAAAATAAATGGAGCGCGTACCGCTAATCTCACAAAATATAGAACACCTTTTTGAAGTTGATAAGTATCACTATTAATAACAGTCATCAATTTAGCGGTGCTAATCTCTTCTCTTTCTTTTTTAGATAACTGTAATAACTTCTGATATAAAGAACTTCTTACTTCAGTACCAACACTGACTGAGGCTTTAGCCGCTAAATATTGGCTAACCATTGTAATAACATAGCCAACAATACCCATGACTAAAATAATGATGCCACCTGTAATCGCGTCACTAATGCCTTCTCCTACTGGATTAACTAGTCTAATGAAAGAAGCTAAAGAAGAAGATATGGCATTAGGGATATCACTAGGGGAACTATATTGACTTAAATCGATAATCGCTTTCATGAATAAAGGAATGAGTAAATCAAATATCGCTTCAATGATTTTTAAGAAGGGCCCTAAAGCAATTATTAAGATGTGATGTTTATATGAATCAGATACTTTTTTTATCATGTATCTAATATAATATCACATTCATATCTTTTGTTATAAATAAAGACATGAATGAAACATAACTAATACCCCTTGTAGCGCAAAAGAAAAGCGCTTAAAGCGCTTCTCAATTGTTGTTAATTAATTTGTTTTAGGCAACCGACACTGTACCATCATTACATGTAACTTCGCTGACAGGGCAGTCGTAAAATGCATATCTATCTTTAGAAATAGCGTTAAATTGTTCAACGGTTCCTAAATAAGTGATTGCGGTTAAACCTTCTACTTCACCAAAGGCATATTTTTCAATTTTTGTGACACTTGCAGGAATGGTAATAGAATTAAACACATTTCTGGCTCTATGGAAAGTATATTGACCTATTGTTTGAGTGCCATCCGCGATGACAAAGTTAGCATTACCTGCATAAGCAACAAAGCATAGTTTACTACCATTATAAGTATATAAAGCGTTATTAACGACTTTAAAGTTAGTGTTACCTTCCGCAACTGCGATGGTATTTAATTTGGAGCCTGATAAATCAACCGCTCTACAGACACTTGAAAGAGTAAATGATGTGACTCCAGAACTCGCTAAGAATTGTCCGTATTCAAGTACTTCATCACCTAAGTCTAAAGAAGTTAAGTTACTGCATGAGGCAAATGTTAGACCTCTAACATATTTAATGTGTGCCCCATTTCTATCTACGGATACTAAGTTATAGCAATCGCGGAATACTTCACCGAGATCAGTTAAGTTAGGGCTTAGTTTCACAGTTTCAATTGCGCTGCCAGAGAAAGCGTATTGACCGATTGTAGAAACCTTACCTAAATCAACATTTTTAAGAACAGTATTGCCGTTGAAAGCTGATGCTTTGATTTCAGTATATCTATCATTTAAGACAAGATCTTCACTAGTTCCTTCATAACCAATAGCGACCATCATCGATAAAGCTTCATTGTCATAATATTTGACACCATCTTCATCAACGCCAACAGAGCCTCTTTCATCCATTGAACTAACAACCGCCAGAACATTAACACCCATGTAATTTTTAATGCGTTGGTTAGCAACTTTTGTGGATTCATTAACACCTTCATATAACTTTGAACATGAAGAGAAAGCGGTATAGTCTAAAGAAGCAAAGTTAACGCCAAATCTAACGACTTCAATGTTAGTGTATGCAAACGCATAACTGTTCACACTTTCGACACTATCTGGGAGATATAAGAGTCCAGATAAACCAGTGCGGTAAAATGCGTTAGAATTGATTTTTGTGATTCCTTCTGGGAGGACGATTTCTGTTAATTGAGAACAGTAGTTACAGCAATAGGCTGAGATTTCTGTAGCGCCATTACCAAATATGACTTTTTTGACACCTGATCTATCGAATAATTCATTACCAAGAGTGGTTACAGAATTTGGGATAGTAACAGTGCCTAGTTTTGATGTATTACGGAATAACTGCGTACTTAATTCCGTTACCGGTAAGCCGTTAAATGAACTTGGAATGACCAAATCACCCTCATAGTTTTTATTAACAAATGTTTTGATGATATAACCAGTTCCTTCATCATTTAATTGATAATCATATAAACTTTCTGCATAAATAGCGGTATATGTCGTATTTTCAGTAGCAGGTACTACTTCTTTGTCCCAACCTTGGAAAGCATAAGTCTTACCATCTTGTTGATAAGTAATAGGAGCGGCATAAGTTGGTGTTACCATTTCTGGGCAAACAACAACATGCGATTCGCCTCTTACAATAAATGTAATGTTATAGCGTGTAAGATCAGAAGAAGCAAATGTCGCAGTATATGTGACATCTTCAGTGACAGGCACTAATTCTTTGTCCCAACTAAGGAAAGTATATGAATGATCAGCATCCGCTGGTTTAGTTGGTGTTTCTCCATCATAAGATGGCATATTACCATGTAAGACAGTATCTGTTTCTAAGATAGTGCCATCATAGTTTTTCCATGTGACTGTATGTTCACGAATATCTGGTAAGACTTGGCCACAGTTAAATTCAAAGTGATAATAATTCCTATAAGTTACGCCTTCAGGACTTTGTTGATTACCACCAGCAGAACCTCTGCATGGATAGCTAGTACCGTTATAAACAAGAGTGCAATTATCAAGCAAGCCATCGATATCCACTAAGTTAGTAGCATCATTAACACCAATGTAAACATGGGCTTCAACATCTTTGCCAAGATACGCCGCTGGGATTTCGTATGTTCCAGAAACACTTGGCATGATATAAGAACCTTCTATCTTATACATGAGATAGACGAAACTTAATGCATGGTCATCATTTTTCCAGGTCACTGTCGCAGCATGTTTATTATAAATATCACCAACGTGTAAAGGCGCTAGTGTGACGGTAGCTTCGTAGTTACGGCCACCTTCACCACATCTACTACATGTATATTCAAGCGTGGCTTCATTAGTGACATAATTGTGACCAAGAGCAGGAATGTCTTCTTTGGTGGTATAAGTACATCTTTCTCTAGTGCAATAATCATAAGCGTTATGGCCTTTTTCTGTACAAGTTGGTGCTTTAGCGTCAACATGTTGAAGGGCATGACCTAAAGCGGGATCGCTGACTCTTTCTGTAGATATGATGACATTATCATCTTCGCAATATGTGACTACGTCATGATAACCGGCACCAAGACAATCAGGTGTGACAACGTTTTCAATTCTTGTCTTAAGGTGAATATGACCTGTCGCAGGAATATCGATTTTAGTGGTATAGTCACATCTCGAACAATATTCATAAGCGTTCCAGCCAGCTTCAGTACAGGTTGCATCTTTTGCCGCGACTTGCACTAAATCATGACCTAAAGCGGGGATATCAAAGGTGTCGCGTTTATATTCTTTTTGACATTCCGCACAATAAGTGATGATTTGATAACTGCCTTTTTCCGTACAGTTAGGTTCTGAGACATCCACTCTTTCGGTTCTGCCTTCAGAATGGACGTGATCTATTTTTCTAAACTGAGCATTAAAAGTGGTATTAGCCTTAATTGGAGAAGGAGCTTTATCCCAACCAATAAATTCATATGTATTATAGTCAGCATCTTTTTCTTTCTTTGGTGTTTCACCTTTATAAAAAGGTCTTTCATCTTCCAAATAAGTTTCTTTATCTAATAAAACACCTTCATTCATCCATTCAACGGTGTAAGTTTTGATGATTTCATAGTCAACAAAATGACAAATGACACATTCAATCGTTTTTAAAGCGTTTTCACGATTAATCGTTACGTTAAAGGCGTGAGCATATTTTGTCTCAGCTTCGTGATGACCACATGTGGCTTCGTGCCAGTGACATTCTTCATCAAAACTCCAGTCACTAGAAAACTGATGTTCATGTATGGAAGGAGAATCACTTGGTTTAGAAGATTCACTGACTGTTGAAGGTCCATCGGGTTTAGATGGTTCATTTGATGACTTATTGCTAGAACCGCAAGAAGTGACCACTAGCGCCATCATAATAGGGAGTATTCTTAAAATATCTGTTTTCATAATGCTTCCTCCGTCTTTCTATTATTTTGCCATTTATAAAAAATATCTACCTACTTTGGGTAGATACTCATGACAAATAATTGAAATTTTATAAGAATACGTAACAATTAGCACGAAATGTAAATTGTTATGAAATAACTATGTGATAAGATAAAAAAAGACAATAATCGATATGAATAAATACGTTTTATTAACTGGGGCTAATGGAGGAATTGGCAAACAAATACTATTATCTCTATTAGAGAATAACTATAAAGTTATATCTTTAGATATAAGTGATTCTAATATCAAAGAGTTAGACACCACTTTTATTAAATGTGATGTTTCTAAAAAAGAAGATATTAATAACGCTTTTAATTTAATAAAAGAAAAGACTGATAGTTTATATGCGATTATCAATACGATTGGCATTTTTAAAATGGAATCAATTATTGAAGGAAATGAAGAACATTTTAAAAGAATGTTTGATGTTAATTTCTTTGGCGTTTATTTATTAAATAAAATCATGTTCCCTTTACTTAATAAAGGTAGCCGTATTATTAATCTCACTAGTGAAGTAGCTAGATATTCCATCCAACCATTTGAAGCTTACTATAACTTATCAAAGATGACTTTAGATAAATATACAGACGTCCTTAGAAGAGAATGTAATTATGTAGGTATTAAAGTTATTAAAGTCCAAAGTGGATCGATGAACACCACTCTTTTAAAAACAGCCTCAAATGAATTTGATGAAATGGTCAATAATTCTACTCATTTTGAAAAGCCACTTAGAAAACTTAAATATATGATGGATCGAGAACTCAGAAAAACTAATAATCCTAAAATCATCTCTAAATTAATCGTTAAGATTCTTAAAAAGAAACATCCACGTATTAGATATAGAAAGAAAAACTCTTTTGCCTTATGGTTTATTGGTCATCTTCCAGAAAAGTGGCAAGATAATATCTATAAGAGTGTTATTAAATAATGGATAGTCGTTTAATTACTTTAACCAATGGTCATTTAAAAGTGATCTTCTCCTCTTTAGGGGCCTCGATAGTCTCTATTTATTTTGATAATACTTTAATGAATATGGTCCCTATTAACTTAGAAGAACTTAAAAGAAGTGATATCTACTATGGTAAGACCATTGGACCAGTCACTAATAGAATCAAAGATGGTTTAATTAAAATAGATGATAAAGAATATCAATTGCCTTGTAATGAACCTGGCGTTTCAAATCACTCTGGACTATTAGGTTTATCAAATAAGTTATTCGTATCTAAAGTATTAGACAATAGAGTGATCTTTACCTTCAATCAAAAGATTAAAGATGTGAATATCATCTATGGTATTTGTTATACCTTAGAAGAAGATCAAATCAGGATTGATTATGTGGCGAGAACTAGTGATAAATTTATGATTAATCTCACTAATCATACATTCTTCACCTTAGGGGAATCTTCTTTAGATAATCTTTCTTTAGAAATCCACGCGGATCAGTACATTGAAAGTGATAAAGAAACTTTATTACCAAAAGAAGTAAAACCAATCATCGATTGCTTAGACTTTAATAAAGAGAAATTAATCGTTAAAGATATTAATGATTCTTATTTACAAAATCATAAATCTAAAGGATATGATCATTCATTTATCTTAAAAGATAAAAAGGTGATATTAAGATCCCCTAAATATAAGTTAGAAATTGAAACTGATTTCCCTAATGTTCATATATATAGTGATAACTATGAAGATCAAGTGAAAGTAAAAACTAGTGAACTACTTAAAAATAGAGGCCTCGCTATTGAGCCCACTGATGATTTATTAAATAGACCTATCTTAAATAAAGATGAGGTATATCAGAGATATATTATTTATAGTTTCAAAAAGAAATAGTCTTTTTTTATACCCTTTTAACAAACATGATATTTGCAAAGTTTGTTAAAATTATATACTTTGTATATAAAAAACAAGAAGTTAAGCATCTTGTTTTTCTTTTTCTAATTGTTTTTTGTGTTTTCTTTCTAAGAGTATCTCATCTAATAATGGGATTAATGGAGTTAATAATAATTCTAAGAGTAATAAATAGATATGAATCATCGCATGATGTTCACCTGGTTCTAAGATGAGCATGACAGAGAAGACAATAACGGCAATTGATTCCGCACCACTTAGAAAAGTAAGAGTCCAAGACTTAATTTCAGTAACGAGTTCTTTAATTTCGAATGCTTCTCTCACGATTGACCAAGTAGCCCACACGACACATACGGCTTCATAATCCGCTTCATAAGGAAGATTAATAACTAATAACGTAATACCAAATGTAATTTCAATAATACCTAAATAGATCTTATCTTTATGCCAGAAGTGTTTATCTCTAAAGACGATTTCAAATAATATTTCTTCTAAACCATATAAAAGCATGAGACCACCGATAAAGTATTTAAGGTGTTCCACCAGTTTTTCTCTAAAGATAAAGACACATATTGCTAAAGCAACATAAACGATTAATTTAATAAGATAATACTTAATGTGAGATTGTTCTTTTTCCATATTAGTTATTATAAACCGAAACGAGACGGTGCGTCACTTCCTAAAGTTTATTAGAAATGCTAAGAGTTTTTATTGATATCAGAAACAAGATTTTCTAATTCTTTTTGTGCGTTATATTTTTCATCTAAATAATTGTTTAAAAGATACATCTTGTAATCGTTAATAGAAAAGACTTTGTCCGATTCTTTATTACCATATTTCTTAATCAATTCCTTAATGGTGATGGTTTTAGATAGCATTAAAGCAGGAATGTCTTCATCTATTACTCTTCGCACTATAACATCAATATCATCGTCTTTAATGTTGCCAATTTTCCATGCTGGGGAAGGGTTTGTAAAATTAAAATACACATTTAGATTGCTTGTAATGTATAGCACTATTTCGTTCTCGTTGTGAGGAAGATAATGTGACTTATCGTCTTTTAACAAGTCAATGCACTCTTTCTCGCTTAAAATATTCGGATAATCCAAGTAATACGGTTTAACTTCATTTGGAATGCTAGTTTTATTAATTCTCACATCGTATAATTTTCGATTGTTTCCGTCACAGCTTCCTTCATGAACAATAATCTCTTTGATGTTCATTCTTTTAGCTAATTCCAACAATTCAATCACTTCATCTTTATTGGTTTCGTAAATGAATATCTGCCATCTTGGTTCTATTCCGTTTTCTATTAAGATTTCACTAGCCTTAATTAATTCCTTATACGCTCCTTTTCTTCCCACAAAGTCATCTGTGGTTTTTTCTAATCCAAAGAACGTTAATTGGACCTTCTTGGTTCCAACTTCTTTTAACCATTTAACATAAGTTGGGTCTCTTACAATTTTATAAAAAGACGCAAGCTCGAATCTATGAGGTTTAATGGTCGATAGCTCATTATCTTTAATCCATCTTGATCTATAATCGTCACAAAAATCAGGCTCTCTTATCCAACTATAAAAAGTCAGATTTTTAAAAAATAATTTAAATAATTTGACAATAAAATCATCATACCCATCCACTAACTGTTTGTTAGGTAAATTGCCCAACCAACAATGTTTGCATCTATTAGGGCAACCATAATAATCAATACAAATAGTTAAATGTTTATTAATTCTATCTTTGATTTCTAAAACGACATCCATTCCTAAAACATCACACATTTTTTGTATCATTCCAAGAGTTGGAGAAATCTTTCTTGTCTCAATTCTCGCTATTGATGGTTGAGGGCAACCTAAAAGGTTGGCAAGCTCAGTTTGAGTGATGCCTTGTTTTTTTCTCTCTAGTTTAATTTGATCAATTATATCCTTGTTCATATGATTCATATTATGGTTGACTTATTATATCATTTTTGATTTAATAAAGCTGCGTCACCGGTATGTCAGTGCTGAATAGGCCAATCGGGGCGTTTTTTATTTTCTCAAAGATGGTGCAAGTTCTGGATTCTTTTGTCCGATTGTCTCAATAATTTCTAAATCCTCCAATGATATTGAAAGCCCAACAAGTTCGCTACCAATATCTTTTCTTTTGCAGAGCATTGGTCTGTTGTGCACATAAGAATTCATAACTGAGTTACTAGTTGGGTGAGATAGTTTTGTGATGTGCTGTACTCTCCTTTGTTCTTTTGTCAAATCCACACCAAACTTGTCACTATCAAATCTAATAACCAAATACCGATTATTATTTTCGCTTTTCCATATGACAAAACCAGGGTGGCCAGTTTTGCTACCATCGTGAATAAAATAAAATTTTCCAACTTCAATATTTTTATTAGCTTTAATCAAATTATCCACACAATAATTATATCATATTTGATATATTTTTAAACGATTAATTATGATTAAAAACCTTGCTACTACTGATGAATATGACAATCAAAAGTTTTTATTGAATCGCGTAAATAAATTTGCTTAAAATAGATGTGCGCAACCGGTAAGGGTGACTGAATAAGTCCATCGGGGCGTTTTTTTATATTCCTAAATAATGTGATAACACTATCCAAATAGCAAGAATTAAAAGAATGCATCCTCCAATAATAGAAGTGATCTCTACTTTACCTTTAAGTAACTTTTCTATCTTATTACCTAAGAGAACTCCTAATAAAGAGATGACAAAGGTAATAACAATAATAATTGAGATATGAATAAAGATAGTGATGTTATTAGATAAACCTGAATGAAGGGCCACTCCACTTCCTAAAGCGTCAATTGAAGTCGCTAAACCAAAGAATAAGACTTCTTTATAAGAGAAGAGTCTAACTGGTTTATCTTCTTCCTTCTTTTTTAACGCTAAAATGCCTTCTACAAGCATTTTTGTTCCAAGGAAGACTAATAAAGCGAACGCCGTCCAAACGACGATTAGAGACATGATTTTAGAGGCAGAACCACTACTACCTTCATTAACTAAAAACTCAACGAGTTCCACTAGCCAATAACCGATAAGTGGCATTAAGCCTTGCATAATACCAAAAGTTAAAGCAATGAATAAAGCTTTCTTCTTATTGATATCTTGATAAATAAGGCCATCTGTTATAGAAACCGCGAAAGCATCCATTGATAAGGCAATGGCCAATAATAAGATTTGAATAATAATCTCTATAGACATACAAATAAAATACTACTTATTATAGTAGTTTCAATATAAAAGGCTTCATTGTGTCAACAACTGTCTGATAATCAACATTGATCCATTTTGAGGTTGGTTTACTAACATCTTTAGCGAAATCTCGATTATCAAAAGTATTCAAAACAGCATTTATCAATTTGTCCAAATCTTTGGGCTCACGATTAGATGAAGATAGAAATACTTTTAATATGTATGATACTTTTTTAGCATCGACACAATTGTTTACCACTAAATAATACAAATCGTAAATATCTTTATACCTAGTTGAAAAAGGGCCAAATCTACCTAATGAAAGAAATTTTTCCGCAAATAATTGCTCATATGAATTAGCGTTGATCGATATTTTGTTCTCGTCGTTATCGAAGCAAAAAACTATTTTTTGTTGCTCAATAAGATGATGCGTGTGAACACCAATATCTAATTTTGCTTCTAGTTGTGTTCCTTCAATATCTTTTATTGCTAGATTAGCTCTAACACCACGATAGTCTTCCTGATGTAGTTTTTCTATTTTTCCTTTGATTGACATAGAAACACCATCTTTCAAAGCGTTTAGTTTTTTAAAAAACAACTTTATTGATTCTTCATCAATCGAATAATGAATCAAATCAAAATCGATATCTTGAGTAACACGTCTACTACTCTTAGTAAGATTAAACATTATTATTCCACCTTTAAGAGTAACGTGTTCCGCTAGAGGAGATTTGGCGATTTTGCTGATGATTATTTCTTCTGCAGCCAAATTTCTGCAATTAGCGAT
>JAEEGK010019053.1_pt1 | contig 14766 bp, 4 predicted proteins | sample 8958771 | NCBI WGS metagenome assembly JAEEGK01 (sample SAMN16246547, study PRJNA631951) | gut metagenome | biome: gut microbiome; feature: rumen; material: SC-attached | host: Bos | place: Iran: Karaj | collected 2018-10 | reverse complement strand
TAATTTTACTGTATTACCAGGATTATTTTGTAATGGAGCTTATTTAGATATTGGTAAAATTCAAGTATTTACTTATACTCAAAATACATTTCATTTTATTGATAAATGTTTTTATGATTAGTATATATGTTTACAATGCTATATAATATTTTTATTTAATTTAAATTTATATTTTTAAATGTTATTTTTCAAAAAGGAACAAAGGTATTATTTATGAATAATTTATTTGATATAATGACTTTATGATGAAATTTTTATGAAATATATTTCTTTCTTTTGTTCAAAGAAAATTCCATTTCTAATTTTTTATCAACTGAAAAAAAAATTGATAAGCCAAAGAAATATCTGAAAAAATCTAAATTTTATTATTCTATAAAAAATAATTTTAAAGAAAATTTTTATTTATTATAGTCGTGTATTTAATAATTAGGATATAATAAAAAAAAGTTTAATATAATAATTTAATTGAGTTATGAAATGATTCAATAAACAATAAAATTTACTTAAATTTTATTCTATTATTTGATTATATGCCTAAAATCTTTCTTTTTAATTTTTAAATATCTTTTCTTCAATTTTTTTCTTTTGCTTTTTCTTGCTCTTCTTTAATTTTTTTTAATAAAGAAGATAATTCAATTCTTTTATTACATAATTTAATTCTATCTTGAATAATTTGACTTTCCATTAATTTAAGTTGAGTTTTATGTTGTTCGATTAATTTTTCATAATTACTATAATGATTTAATTTCATTTCCACTTTTTCCATTTGAAGATATACTAAAAAATTTAAAATTTTTTTTATTTCAATGCTTTTTTCTTTTTCTTCTTCACTTTCTTTATTTTTCTCATTATCTTTAACTTTATCATTAACAATATTTTTAGAATAAATATTATAAATATTTTCCTTAATAAAATTTAAAGAATCAATATTGTATTTTTTTCTATCTTCAAGAATAAATTTTTCAAACATTTTAGAAAAAAAAACAATTTGTCCAATAAGAGGATTATTTTGATCAGTAACAGCATTAGTTTCAGAATTAATATTATTATTTAATTCAGTTTTATTTTGTTTTAAATCACTAACTCTAAAAGAAACACTTTCTTTAATAGGTAATTGAATTAAATGCATAATACAATCAGATTTACTTTTTTTTCCATCAAAAACTTTTATAATTTCATCCCAATTCACTTCTTCATTTAATTGAATTGCATTTAATAATTTATCAGTATCTTCTTCAGTCCATTTTTCATTATCTAATCTTTCTTTTAATTTCATATTAAATTTATCATTTGGAACAAATATATTATATACATTTGACATTTCAAAATCTTCTTTTGATAATCCTAAAGGAAAATCACCTTTTTTATAACAATTTTCACATATTAACATCATATTATTTTTATTCTCTATTTGTTTATAAAATGGATTTTCTTCATTTAAAATTGAATGATTTTCTTTTGTTATATACCAATCAATTTCACATATATCCGCACATAAATCACATTTTGGTCTATAATGTTTAGTAAGGAAATTAATTTGATTATTTATTAAATTTGTATTTTCTGAAAAAAATCTTCTATATAAATTTTCCTTATGATTATGAACTGGAAATAAAGTTCTTATTTCTTCTCCATTTTTATTAGTAAGAATAACATTATTATTTCCAACTTTATTAGTAGAATTATTAGAATTTTTTTCTAATAAAGTAACAGCATCAATATAAATAGGACATTTAAAATTATAACTTTTAGGTAAAAATGAATTAGTAGGTTTTAATAAAGGATCAACTTTAAAATTAATTAAACCCCAATGTTCTAAAAAAGAATGTAATCTAATTATTGAACATACATCTCCTGATAAATGTCTTCTACATGTTGTTGCTGTTAAATATTTATTTGGGTCTTCTCTGTATAAATTTATTATAAAATTTCTATAATTTTTATATACTTCTGGTGTCTTTGATGGATATTGATTATTAAAAAATTCTGGTAATGAATTTACTTCAATTTCATTTATTTTATCTATATCAAACCATGATGATGACATTGGAATACTTATTTCTTTTATTTTTTTCTTGTTAATCTCTTTCATTTCTATATTTGGATTTGATTCTATAAATTTAGATGATAAATTATTTTCTGGTGAATTTTCTTCATTATTTTCAGTTTTCACATTTTTTATCTCATCTTTTGTTACTGTAATTGGAATTTTAATTTTTGTTCCTACTTCATTTAAGGAATCACTTATATAATAATAACCCTTTTGTAATCTTCCTAATGTTATTGTCACTGATTGATTACTTCTATCTCTTTTTTTATGAAGCATTTTTCCCTCAAATTTTAAAATATAAATTAAAAAAATAAATTATATATCACACAAAAATAATAAAAAAAAATATTAAAAATAAATATTTTTAATTAGAATAAAAAATGGATAATAATGATGAAGATAATTCAAGTAGATTTGCAATTAAATTAGTATTTTTCCTTTCTCTACTTTTAGTAGGGATGGATATATTAGAAATATATTTTTCTTATTTTTCTTTAATAGAATATTCAAAAACATTAGTTCCAATAGTATATACAACATGTGTTAAATATCCAATAATAACTCAAATGTTTTTTACAACATTTGCAACTTTAGCAGGATTAAGTGCATGTATAATGTCATTAGGTTTATTAATAAATGAACATTTTTTTGCTTTAAAATTATTAGACACATTTATGTTTTATAATTTTTATTCTTTCGGTCCTTTTCTTTTAGGTTGTTCAATTTTAGCTTTTTGTTATTTTGGACAAGTTTGCTATAGTTGTGATAGTGATAATTATAATGTACAATATTTAAATATTAGTACTGTTATTTGTATTATTATTGCTTTCACTATTGGACTCATTGTCACTTTGAGTTTCAGTATTATTAGTGCTATTGAATATTTTAATAATAGTATTAAATTTAATAGAGATGGAAATTATCTTCTTGGAAAATTATTCTGGAAATATGTTTTTGGAAGAGCTATTCAAGATCTTAATAGAGATGATAATAATGAAAGGGAAATGCGAGAATTTGAGTTAAATAGACCAATTAACGAAGAGGATTAAAATTTTATTTTTTTAAAAATTGTTTTTTTTGTTTTTTTAATTTAAAATAAAATGTCTATATTTTATATTTCAAAATTTTATATATTAAATAAATAATATAGATGATAAAACACATTTTTTAAATAAAACAATTTATTAAACTAAAGAAAAAAAGCAGAAAAAATTATTTCATAATTTGATTAACAACTTTAATAATATCTAAAGCATCTCTTTTATCATTAAATCCGGCAATTTTAATTTTTCCATTATACATTTTAAAAATTACAACATATTGATATTCTTTTTCATCAAAGTAACATTCTTTGACTCCACTTAAATAACATTTAAAAACAACATCTTTAAAATTTTTTAAAATAACAACCATAACATCAGTAACAATAATATATTCTTCCATATTATTAATAAACATTTTTTCATGAATTTTTCTTGAATTTTCTAAATGTAAAAAATGATTTTGAATACTAATTTCTAAATAATCTTTTCCATTAATTGTTATGAAAATATTTTCATTTCTATGTTCCATAAAATCATAATTAATAATAGGTAAACAATCACTTAAAATCCTAGGTTCTCTAAATCTTATATAATGAATATTATGTTTTAAAAAATCAGAATTAGAAATTCCTTTAAAAACATTATTTCCAACAGTTAAAACAGAATTTAAAGGAGAAAAAGCACAATTTAAAAAGCCTTTTCCAACTCCTTTAAAAGTTCCAATAACACCTTCATTTAATGTTCCTTCAATAGGATATTTAAAAATACCAATAAAACCTTTTTTAATTTCATTAAAACCTCTTTTTAAACCTAAATGAATTCCTTTAATTAAACCATTAGGTTCTTCTTCTCTTCTTTCATATTCATTATTAATATTATAATTTGAATTTCCACTTATAATTTTAGTAGCTTCTAATAAAGAACCAGTTATTTTTGAAAAAGAATCTGAAGTTCCTCCTAATATATTTGATAATAGTGATGAAACTCCTTTTTTTATTCCTTTTCCAAAATATGAAGGTCCTTTTAAAAAAGCTTTTCTTGGTTCATTAAATAATTCAAAAAATCCTGTTCCTATTGAATTAAGTAATTTTACTGGATTACCTATTATATCTATTCCTCCTATTATTTTATATATTTGAAATAATAATTCTCTCTTGTAATGAGCATATATTTTGGGATATATATATGATAAATTTGAAAATATATGACTTATTATTATTTCATTAAATTTTAATGATGTACCTGTTATTGATGTTAATGTTGTTGAAAATGTTGTTATTAAACGAGATAATATTGAAGGAAGTTTTGATAAATTTAAATATGTTTTATCTAAACGAAATGTTATTGTTATATATATTGAACTTATGTTTAAAAATTGAATTGCATGAGAATTTATTATTTTGTTTTCTAATATTAATTTTTCTTTTGGAATTTCTATTTTTGTTTTTAAATTTTCTTCTTTTTCATCCGACATATTATTTGATGATTCATTTAAACCAAATGAATCCATTAATTCATTTATTAAAGATATTATTTGATTTAAAATAAAATGATCTATTTTTAAATCAAGTGGTTGAATTATTAATTCTATTGAAGGATAGCTTATATTTGGATTTGAGTTTAAATAAGTTTTTGATTCTTGATATATACAAACTTGAATAAAAGGAATTAAAGATTCATTATAATTTGATTCTATTAAATTTTTCTCTGTCGATGGAAGAATTTGTTGTATTGGAGTTAGAATTACTTTAAATGAATTATCTAAGCAATAATCAATTTGAATATTTTTACATTTAAATATTATATTATCTGAAATTTCATTATATTTATTTATATGATTTATTGATATATTTTTTTTTCTAAATATTATCCCATAAAATGATATATAAAGAATTTCTTTCGGATCTTGATTAATTATACTTATTCCAAATCCTTTTAATTTCATTGCTAATTTATATCCTGAATAAGATGAAAAACTTTTAATTAATTTTTCTTTTGCATTCATTAAATTATTTTTATTACATAAAAATTCTACTATAATACTTTTAGTTAAATTAGAATTTGTTGGAGCTGATTTAATTTTATATTTCCCATCTTTAACTTTTATAGTTTTAGTTTCAAATTCATTAAATGAAAAATCATAATAGTTATTATTTATATTAATTGAAATTTTATCAATTAATAAAGATTCAGGAACTATAAAAGGAATTTCTTTTTTAGAAGGAATAATAATATTATTATTATTATCATTATAAAAACATTCAATATTTTTATCAGTATTATTTATAATACTTGAAATAGGATCTTTAATTGAAGTAAACATTACATAAATTATTCCTTTATCATAAGTTTGAATAATACATCTTATTGGAATATAATATATTTTTCCATTTAATGTAAAAATACTTTCTTTTAAATTTTCATTTATAATTTCTTTTGGATTTATTTTAATTGAAAGATCATATCTTCCTGGATTTTCAATATCAAAACTTTGAGAAAATTCTTTTCCAAATCCAATTTGAAAAAGAGTATTATTTTCTTGTTTTAATACTATTAATTCATCTTTATTATTATCTAATTTATATTCTTTAGTATCTTTTTCTTCTTTAAAAATTAAATCAATTCCAACATTATTAATGAAATTATATCTATTTTCTAATATAATAATAGTTGTTTTAGTATAAATAAAAGAAGATTTAATTAAAACTCCAATTGGGAAATAATTACTTTCATTATTATTTTTTAATTTTAAAACAAAATCTACTCCTATAGTATTTAATTGGAAATTTTCACTCCACCCACTTTCTTCTGTTTTAATTTGGATATTTCTATTTAATTGAAATGAATTTAATGGAACTAAATCTTTAGATTCTACTTTTGAAATTTCTTTTTCTAAATTTTCATCAAAATAAGAACTTGGTTCATTTCTTATTGAAATTAATTTATTTGTTCTATTTACAAATAAGAAATCAAAATAAAATATTATGTTAATACTATTTAATTTGAAATTTGATAAATTATATAATTTTGAATTATAATATTTTAAAGGAGGATTTTCTTCAAATTCTATTCTAGTATAAATTTCTTTTTGTGAATTTGAAAATAAAATTGAATATTTTTCTTCATTTTCATCTTTAAGTAAATCTGAACAATTTAAATTTTGATTTAAATAAAATAATTTGACATTAGAACTTTGGAAAATTTGAACTAAACTTTCTTTTTGTTTAATAATAAAATAATTAGATTTTTTCATTGTCGGTTCAATTATTTCTTCATTCCATTTAATTTCAAAAGGAGTTTTATTATTAATTGAAATAGATGGATTTAAAATTATATTAATTAATTCAATTAAATCTTTTTCATCATATTTTGATTTTAAAATTTGTAAATCTATTGAAATTGAAGTATTATCTTTAAATAAAAGATTTTCTGGAATTTCTTTTGGTTTATTAATATCTTTAATTAATATTCCCTCATTTTCTTTATAGTGAAAATGTATTTTTTTGTCATTTGAAATAAACCATTTTAAAGGAATTGATGTATAATCATTTGATTTAATTGTTATTATATCATTATCATTTGATATATTTATTTCTTCGTATTTTAAATAATTATATATTTTCAATGTTGATGTAAACAATATACATTTACATAATTCATCATTTATAAAACTTGATACTGAAATATTTAATTTTGTATTATTATATTCTATTATATAATTTTTATTTTGATTATGATTCATATTAAAGAAATTGATTGGCTTATTTTTCTCTAAACTAAAAGATATTGTTGTATTAAAAGAATTATCATTATTATGAATTACATTATATTTTAATAACTCTTTTGACGAAAAATATTTTTCATTTATAATTTCAATAAATTCTGAATTTTCAGAATTGTCAAAAGTAACATTTATTAAAATTCCTGTGTTATTTATTATTTTCAAAATATTTTTCCCATGAAAACCAGTATAAGTTTTTGCAATATTATTATTATTTTCTTTATTTTCATTATCATTATTTATTTTTTCATATTTATCTTTTATAGTTTTTAATATTCTTAAAACATTACAAGAAACATTTATATTAAACATATCATTAGAATTAATTTCAATTCTTTGTCTCATTCTCTTAATAATTTGAATTAAAGTAAAATTCAAAGTATAAGGTTCAATAAAGCTTTCCCATTGATTAATAAGTGAATTAAAATATTCCATTTTTAAAGAAATTCCAATTTTAATAAATTGAAATAAATTTTTAGGGTCGAATTTTTCAATAGGATATTTTTTTCCAGAAATCATTTCAACTAAAGAATAACAGAAATTTTTACTATCTTTAGGGTCATTATTAGATAAATACACAAAAGAAAGATTTGATAATTGTAAATGAATTAAACTTTTATATTGTCCATTATTATAATCACACATATCATAATTAATATCACTTATACTTCCATTTATTTCTTGACATAATGAATAATCATCTAAATTACTTAAAATTTTCTTTATTTTTTGTTTATTTAATTCTGATGAAATTTGCCCTTCTTCTGTTATTTTTTTTCTAGATATCTTTTGAGTTGTTATTGAAGAATATTCTTGTCCAAATTTATTTGAATAGATGTTTAAATTAGAAAATAATTTTAAAAATGCTGAAATATGAATAAAGTTTACTATTAATTTTAAAGGATTTGTTAATATATCTATTCTTGTATTTGATATTTTATTTATATGATCAAGCCTACTTTTTAATTTTAATGTTATTGCATAATCATCTATTATATTATCAAAATTTAAATTTTCAAATTTTGATATTTCAATATAATTATCTTTAAAATTATATATATTCATTTTTCCATTTGTAATTGAAAAAGATAATTCAGAATCATCATTCAAATAATCTTGTTTAACTAATTGATACTTTTGATAAATATTATTTACTTTTGAATATGAATTCATTAAACAATTAATATGAACTTTAGCAAAGAAAACTTGAGTATTAAAACTATTTGGTTCAACTGGTAAAATAATATCAACATTTTTCATTTCAAAATAAATTTCACTTTTATTTTCAATAGTATTTTTTTTTAAATTTTTATTATTATTTTCAATAATAGGATTTACTTCTAATAAATCTAATTCTCTTGTAATTTGTCTTCTAGATAATTTTCTATAATAAACATCTTTAAATAAACCTTTTGGCATAATTTCATTAACACTTAATTCACCTAATTGATCTTTTAATTCTTGTCCCTTTATTATATTTTGACTTTCTTGATATATATTTAAATAATAAATTGAATATTGATATATTCTTGTTAAAGAAGATAAATTTGGACTTAAGAAAAATTCTTCTATTATTATATTCATTTTTGAAGAATTTTCTTTTGAATTTGAATTAAATATTATATTTATTGTATATTCTGTTTTTTTTTGATTATCTGAAATTGAAGTTTGAAGTAATTCTGATAATTTGAATTTATTTTCTTTTATTTCTGTTTTAATTGATGTTCCGAAAATACAATTAAATTCTGAGTTTAAAAATTCTTTTTTATTTCCATTTTGTAAAATTTCATAATCTGTATCATATAAATAAATATAACCTAATTGAACTTTTGAATCAATTATTTCATTATTTATATTTATTTTTGTTTCAAAATTTTTTAATGTTAATACCATAAATTTTTTATTTTTTTCATATTCTTTATCTTTATATTTCTCTATTATTATTTCTTCTTCTGGTGTTAAGCTTTTATATATATTTATATTAAATACACTGAATTTTACATTTATATTTATTGAATTTGGGGATTCTTCATTTTTTTCTTCTTTATTTTCTTCTTTTTTTAAATTTTTTTTTTCTTCTTTTAAAATATCTTTTTTTATTTTTTCTATTTTATCTTTTTCTTCTCTGGTTAAACTTTTATAAGATAATTTATCACTTTCATTATCTTCATCTTTTAATTTTTTTTGAATTAAAGAAATTAATCTTTGTTCTTTACTCATATTTTCAAGAAAAAGAATTAATAAAAGAATTTGATCTTCATTAATTTGAACATTAATATTATCTAAATTAATATCAATTAAAGTATCATCGAAGTTTTTATTTTTATTTTCAATAATCATACTATATTTAATATTAAAATTAAATTTGTTCATAATTTCCTTTCCATTAATTTTAGAAGATAAATCAAATGTATCTTGAGTTCCCATAACCATATTACTAAAATTAATATGATAATTATCAAAGAGTAAATTTTGATCATCAATAATAATATAATCTTTATTGGAATCTTTTCTTGGTGGAAGTTCAGATTTAATTAAAATATCACCAATTGAAAAATATAATATTGAATTAATATTTTCTTCAAGAAAATTAATAGGTAAAATAATCATAGGGCTTTTAAAATTTATATTTAAATCTATATTTGTATGAATATTATTATCTCCTAATAATATTATATTTGTATAACCATCTTTTATATATTTTGTTACTTCTTCTGAAGCATTTAATGCTAATTTATTTATATCAAAACTTTCAAAAGGTTTTAAAAATATTGTTTGAATATAATTTATATAAAACATATTAAATATTAAATATAATTGCTTTTCATTTTGAATATCTAATTTAAAATTTGATTTTTCAAAATTTGGATTATTTTCAAAAGTTATTGATAATATATTTTTACCTCCTTTTGATTCAGAAAAAAAAATTTTTTTAAATTTTAAATTTTTAGAACAATATTGATATATTGAAACATCTCCTAATATTAATGAAATCCATTGACTTCTACTTTTTATTTTTGCTTCTGTACTAAAATTATCTGTGGCAAATTTAATTAAAGGTTTATTTTTTTCTTCAAATATTGTAATAATACTTTTAATAATAGTAAATTTAAAATGAAAAATAATAAAATCTTTAGTTGAATTTTTATTAGATAATTTATTTTTTTTTTGAATATCCATTATTTGATTTAAAAAACTTTCTTTAGAAGCTTTTTCTTTTTCTTCTTTTAATATTTTTTTTCTTTCTTCTTTTAATTTATTAATATCATCTTCTCTTGAACTAAAAAAATACCATGAATTTTTAGCATCTTCTATTTTTTCATCTATTTCATTTACTGAATTTAAATATTCTATTTTTATTTTACATAATTCTCTCATATTTTTAATATTATCATAACTTACTTTATCTTCTAATTTATTTAATTTTTCTTCATATTTTTTATTCTTTTCTTCATCTTTGTAATTACTTATATATTTTGTTTTATAATAATTTAAATAAGTATCTATATATTCTGCTATTTCTTTTTCTGATAAATTTTTAGTATAATATTCTCTTTCTAATCCTTTTTGATAATATGTTTTTAATTCTAAATAATTTTTTTCTCCCATTAAAGCATATATTTGTTTCATTTGAATTCCAAAAGCAAAATTTTTTAATTGAATATCAATATAATATCTTGGTGATAAATTCACTTCATATTTTTCATTCATTGATAATTTTATATCTAATATTAAATTATACAAAATATAAAAATGAGATTCATCATTTTTTCCATATACATTTAATTCACTCATACAATAAGCATATAAATTTAAAGAATCTTTTAAATAAGATTTTAAATCATTATCAATTTTATTTAATTCTTCTTTTAAAATTTTATTTTTATAATTTAACTCTTGAACAGAATTAAAATAATCTAAAAAAATAGAAAAGCCATTAATTCTAATTCTTTTATATTGAATATCACTTTCTTCAAGATTATAATCAATATTTTCATCATTAAAATCACTTAAAGTACTATAATAAGAAATTTTTTTAAGAGATAAACCAATATTAAAAGGCATAGAATAACTTATTTCATCTTCAAAAATAACAAAAATATTTTGACAAATAACTTGAATATTATTTATTATTTGTTGAACATAACCTGGTGATTCATTGATTAATTGTTTCATTTGAATAGAAAATTCTTCATCATTTTTTAATTTATCTTTTTTATTATTTTCCATTAATTTTATTTCTTCTTTTTTAGATAAATCATTTACATTTTTTTGTCTAGTATGAATAAATATATTATCTATTTCTACTTTTATTGGATATAAATAAAATCTTGGTAAAGATAATGTTGCTTTTATTTTTCCTACATATCCATCTACTAATTCTAAATATGGAAGATTTAATGTTTGAAATATGCTTTTTTTAAATTTTATATTATTTAATTCTACTGTTCCATTCCATAAATCTGCTTGAGTTTCTTCAGGATTTATTTCTAAAAACTGAGATAAGTAATTTTCAACAAAATAATTTATTATACTACTTGTCATGTTTTATTTTTTTATTTTTTTTTATTATATTTTTTTTATTTAATTTCAAATTATCTTATTATCATATTAATGTAGTAATTATTTTAATTATAATTAATATTTACTTAATATATTTATATTAATGATATAGTCCTTATAAATAAATAAATAATTAAATTAAAGAGAAATAATAATAAATACTAAATTAAAAAAAATAATATTCACAATAAAAAATACCAAAATTTTTTTTAAACTGGTAATCCAAAATAAATTCCACATACGGATTTATATTGATTAATAGTAGAAGCTCTAAAAGGTCTTTCATATAAAATAGAAGGTTTAAATTTACTTAAACATAATAAAACATTAGCTTCTTCATCTTTTAATTTTTCTTTTTTTCTAGTTAAATCTTCATTAATACATTTTTTCTTATATTTTTTAATTCTAATCACTCTTTCTAAATTATTAAATTCAATTTGATTCGAAGGATTAATATCAATATAACCTTCATTATTTAAATTTCTAATTTTACTAAATAATTTTAAATTTTTTTTCATTTTTTCTTGTGATAAAGTAGAATAATAATTTTCTTTTATTTTCTTCATATCTCTTTCAGAATAAGATCTTTTTTTTATTTCATCTTTATTATTATGAGTTAAATTATAATAAAAAGTGTCTCTATCTTTATCAGGAATAAAATAATTTTGACTTTTTTGATATACATTTTTCATTCTTTCTTTATTTATTTGTTCTATTGTATTTTGAGTTATTTTTAATTTTTTTTTTGCAAAATCTGAATTTTGATTATATTCACTCATAAAATAATCATTTATTAAATATTTATTTAATTTTGATGTTGATGTAAATAATTGTAATTTTTTATCTACTTTATTTTTAAATTGTTTTTGAATTTCTTTTAAAAAAAATTTCCTTTTTTCTTTATCATTAATATAATTTTGTCTTTCTGATTCTTTTGTTATTCCTAATTTATCAGTATATTCATTTAATTCATTTAATACATCTTTTAATTTAATTTTCCCTTTTTTATCTTTAAATTTATCAAAATTAAATTTTTTAGAATTTGATTTATGAATGATATTATTATTTAATAAATCATTATTACTAAAATTATTTTTCATAAATGTACTATTATAAGTAGTAATATTTCCACTATTTCTTTTTAAATTTCTTAAATATTTTCTTTCTAATTTTTTAGTGATATTTTCTAATTCTTTATCACTTTCAATTTTTTTATTATTTTTCGATAATAATTGTAAATCAGAATATTCTTTATTTATTTTTATCATTTCAGAATTTTTTTGTGGTAAAGATAATACTGAAGATCTTTTTTTATTTGAAGATAAAAATGGAGATTTTATATTTAATATTTTATTTGCTTCACTATTAATTAAACTTCTTCTTAATAAATAACCTTTTGCACCTGCGAAATCCATTATTTTTTTTATTTATTTAAATGAAAAAATTATTTATAAAATCTAAGAAATATTTTTAATTAATTAATTTATTTATTTTTTTTTATTTGTTTGATTTTTTATTGTCTAATCTATCGAGAAGTAATAAAGAATATTTTTCTAATAATTTTTCCATTGTTGGATCTAATGATTGATTTCCTAATCTTATTCTTACTTTATCTAAAACTTTTTCTAAATTATTTTCTAATATTTTTAAATCAGAATTATTTAATTTATATACATCAATTTTATTTAAATCATCATTTAATTTATCTTTTATATCAATATTATGATTGAAACTAAATTTATTTTCTTTTACTATTTTTTTAATAGGTTCTTTTTTTTTTTAACAAAATTAAAATTATTATTTGTTACCTTATATTGTTTAGAAGATAAATTTTTAGAAGAAATAATACTATTAATATCAAAATTACTTTGAGTGATTTGCATATTTCTAATAAAAGATTGATTGACTTGACTTTGAGAATTATTAATTATTTTATTATTAAAACTTTGTTTAGAAGCTTCAGAAGTAGGAATTTTTTCTTGTATATAATTATTATTATTTTCTATTTCTTCATTAATATTTTCATTATTATTATTAAATCCATTATTTTCTTCATTAAGATTAATATTAGAATATTTATTTTCATTTATTTTAACTTCTCTTTCTTCTTTTCTTTCATTTAATTTATCTGATAAATTTATATCATTTAAATTGATTGGCTCATTTTCTATTATTTGATTATTTATTTCATTATTGTTTTCATTTTCTTTTATTATATCATTTAATTCATCTGTTTTTGATTCTATATTATTATCATTTATTTGGTCATTTTTATTTTCTTCTTCATTTTCTTTTTTATTATTTTGATAATTTGTATTTTCTTCTTTTTCTTTTTTTATAATATTTTTTACATAACTATCAGCTAAACTTTTTCTATTAATATTATTATTTTTTTTTAATAAATTTTCATTACTATTTATTTTAGTTAAACCATTTTCAAAAATTTTACTTCTAGTTAAAAACCCTTTATTATCATTTTTATTAATATTTTCATGAGAATTATCATTATTTTCATTTTCTTCATCATCATTATCTTTAGGTTTATCTTCTTTTAATTCAATTAAGGGTTTTTCTTTAACATCTTTTTTATCATCTTTATAATTTTTTTTATTTTCCTTATAAAAAGAATCTAATAATTTTAAATCTTCAATAGTAGTTTCTTCACTTTTTTGAAATTTATCAATTAAATATTTAACATGTTCTTTTTTACTATTATTATTATCATTTTCCATGAATTTCTGAAGAAACTTTAATTTATTATTAATTTTATTTTTTTCTTCAGTAGAATTAATTAAATTATTATCTTTAGTAATATTATTCATATATTCTTGAGATAATTTATAAAAATAAATATAACCTTCAACACTAGTAGCAATTAAATAATTATCATTAATAATAAAATTTAAAGAAGAAATACTTTCTGCAGTTTGAATTTTAGTTAATAAAGAACCATTATGTAAAGCTCTAATTCTTATATTTTTATCATTATTTGAAGTAGCAAAAATTAATCCTTTTGAATCACAAGAAACTCTAAAATTATGTAAATATTTATCTCCTTTATTTACTTGAAAATGTTTATGTACAATACATGTACTTGTTTTCCATATTGTTATTCTTCCATTATGTCCTGATATTATTTTCTTTATTGATTGACAATTTGTTAAATTATATGTTTGTAAATTTGGCTCTCCTTTTATTTTTTGTATTGTTTGAAGTGAATCATTTTGAATTGTAAAAAATGTTATTGTTGAATTTTTTTCTGCTGTCACTAATTTAACTTTATTATTTTTATCTATGCAAAATACACAATTTACTATTGTTGATTTTAA
>JAEEGK010019050.1_pt1 | contig 14768 bp, 10 predicted proteins | sample 8958771 | NCBI WGS metagenome assembly JAEEGK01 (sample SAMN16246547, study PRJNA631951) | gut metagenome | biome: gut microbiome; feature: rumen; material: SC-attached | host: Bos | place: Iran: Karaj | collected 2018-10 | reverse complement strand
TAGCCGAAGCCGGTGCCTGCGAAGACAAAATGCGTATCGCAACAGAGGCAAAAAAACAAAACTTAGATGCTATTCACGATACTGTTCATGAAATGGCAAAAGACGAAGCCCGTCATGGCAAAGGCTTTGAAGGACTTTACAATCGTTATTTTAAAAAATAAACGATTGACATAAAAATGATCAAGCGAGAGTTTACTCTCGCTTTTTTTGTCATTTAAAATGACTATTTTTGTAGAAAAAATGCTACCTTTGCTATTTCATAAACAGAAATGGAAACAAATACCAATATCAACATTTGCTTGGTGCAGTCGGATATAGATAGTGCCGATAAGCAGAAAAATTTTGCCAACGACCGTGCTTTGTTGGCTCAAATGCGGCAACAGCCGGATTTGATAGTCTTGCCGGAAATGTTTTCGTGTGGGTTTTCTGAAGATATTGTCAGTCATGCAGAAACTATGCAGGGAATGAGTGTTCAATTTATGAAAGATATTTCCTTGCAATATCATGCCGTGGTGATAGGCTCTGTTCCTATTAAAGAAAATGCCAGCATATATAATCGTTTGTTTTGGATATTCAATGGAGAAATAGTTTATACTTATGACAAACGACATTTGTATTTCGGTTGTGAGAAAACTTATTTAAAAGCAGGTCACAATAAGTCAGCAGTGCAGTTTCATGCTTGGAATATGATGCCCTTGATATGTTACGATATACGTTTTCCCAAATGGTGTCGGAATGAATATGATGCCAAAAATAAAAAATTCTTATACGATATTCTTATCGTTATTGCCAATTTTCCATCGGTAAGGGCAGATGCATTTCAAACTTTATTGACGACAAGGGCCATTGAAAATCAAGCGTATATGTTTGCTGTAAATAGAATCGGGAAAGATGGCTATGACAATGAACACAAAGGGCAAACACAAATTATAGATCCCTTTGGAATGACCTTGGCTCAAATGCCCGACTATCAGCAAGGAGTTTTAGAATATGCTATCAATCAGCGATATTTAGAGAAATCAAGATTGTTTTTTCCTGTTTTTGAAGACTGGGATTAGCATAATGATTCCTATTTGTAAGAAGAAAAGTGCTGCTGCCATGTAGAACGCAAGTTGCCATGGGTCGTATACCAGTTGTAGTTGTATCCATGGTTGTTTTGACGGAATATCGTACAATAAAATATTCCAACCTTTGTATCTAAACGGGTGATTTACAAAAATGCTGACAGTTGTGTCGGTGTGCAAATGAGAGTCCAAGATATTGATAGTCGCCATTGGATTTTGTCCCGATGATTGGCTCTCCATGAGTTTTATTTGGTCTCCGCCGGTCAAAAAAGTTTGGTATTGTTCATGAACAAATAATTTGGTTTCATGTCGGTCGTTGACGGCAAAAAAGATATAAAAAACGGCTAAAATAAGTCCCATATCAAAAAATAGGGTTTTCAGCAATGGCTCCCAACGTTTTTCAGTGATTCGATGAATGATTTTAAAAGTGAAAAACACAATGGAAATGATTGCCATTAGAATAGCAGTCCAACTTAAATGGATGTTTTCAATATTTGTAACGTGATGCCGGCTAATATCTTCCGGAAAAAATGTAAATAATAACAGCATCAATATCCAAGTAAGTCCTAATGTGGTAATACTGAAAGAATCGTCCAACCAAGTGGTGGAAGAAAATTTTCGCATCAAAAAATAGGCGATACTACTTATTAGAATGATGCTCGCGATAAAAATGCCGTTAAAAGGAAATGTCAGCAGAAATGGTTGACCGATTAAAACATGCAATCCCCAACCCAGCAAGATAGTCAGAATAGGAATGAGCAACAAACCGATACTATCCATTCGCTTGTTTTGTTGCTGCTGGTTCAATTGTTTACGAAAGTTTGTTTTTGTAGTCATCATAGGTAAATTGTTTGAGCATAACAAATTCACCATCTTTGGTCCAAACAGCAATATTAGGATGTTTTACACCATTGAAAAAAGTTGTCTTTACCATGGTGTAGTGTATCATGTCGTCAAAAATAATTCGTTCTCCGATTTGCAGTGGATGGTCAAAAGCATAGTCGCCCATACCCATAAAGTCTCCTGCAAGACAAGAGTTGCCTCCCATTCTATAAATATACGGGTCGCCGCTTGTAGCATCTTTTGCTCCCCAAATATGAGGTTTGTAGGGCATTTCCAAACAATCGGGCATGTGGCATGCAAAAGAGGTATCCAACATGGCAATGCTAAAATTCTTACAAGGTATAATATCTTGTATTTCAGATACCAAAACTCCTGTTTGCCAGCCAACTGCTTCTCCGGGCTCCAAAATTATTTCTTTCAAATTTGGATATCGCAAATGCAAGTCTTTCAGTAGAGAGACCAAATGTTCCACATTGTAGCCTTCTTGTGTGATAAGGTGTCCTCCTCCCAAGTTCAGCCATTGGGCTTGTGTTATCAAGTCGGCAAATTTTTCTTCCAAAGCCTTCAAGGTGCGTTCAAGGGTAAAACTATCGTTTTCACACAATGCATGCATGTGTAGTCCTTCAATATGAGGTGGCAATTGGTTGCCCAACTGGTGTCTGCGGATGCCGAGTCTTGAGCCTTCAATGGCAGGATTGTAAAGGTCGGTTTTTACTTCAGCATATTCAGGATTGATTCTCAAACCTAAAGAAACATGTTTGTTGAAAGCAAGATATTTAGGTAGCAGTTTCTCATATTGAGAAAGTGAGTTAAAGGTGAGATGCGAACTCAACTGCAATAGGTGTTCAAATTCATTGTCTGTATATACAGGACAATAAGTATGGGCTTCTTTTCCCATGTATTCATTGATAAGCAAGGCCTCGTTGAGCGAGCTGGCCGTGGCACCGCTTAGATAGTGTGCCACCATGGAAAATGAATACCAAAAGGCAAATCCCTTTAATGCACAAATAATTTTTACATCTGCCTCCTTTTGTACTAAATCCAATATTCGGAGGTTGGCTTCTAATGCTTCCTCATTGAGAACATAGCAAGGTGAGGGAATCTTGTCAAAAGGAATCATCTTATAGGTTCTTCAAAATAAAATCGGTCAATTTAGTATATAAGTGATAACGTGTGTTGCCACCATAGATGCCGTGATTTTTATTCGGATAGAAATATTGTTCATATTGTTTGTCGGCCTTGTTCAAAGCAGTTACCAAATCCACACTGTTTTGGAAATGAACATTGTCGTCTGTTAGTCCGTGAATCAATAAGTAGTTGCCTTTTAATTTACTTGCATGGGTGATAGGGGAGTTGTCGTCATAACCGGTAGGATTTTCTTGTGGCGTTTGCAAAAATCTTTCGGTGTAGATATTGTCGTAGTAACGCCAAGTGGTGACAGGTGCAACGGCAATGGCCATTTTGAAAATACCTTCACCTTTAAACATTGCCAAACTGGAAAGATAGCCGCCAAAACTCCATCCCCAAATGCCGATTCTGTCGCCGTCAACATAGGGAAGTGATTTTAAATATTTGGCAGTGGCAATTTGGTCAATAGCTTCGTATTTACCCATTTGTTTGTAGATACATTTCTTGAAAGCGTCTCCACGAGTGGCAGTGCCACGTCCATCGGTGCAAACTATTATATATCCTTTTTGTGACAACATCTGATACCATGCTTCTTCCATGCCTTCTCCCAAAGAATTTTTTACTTCTTGTGAGCCGGGGCCTCCATATACGTGCATCAAAACAGGATATTTTTTGTTAGGATCAAAATCGTTGGGTAATGTGATAACACCATTGAGAGTAACACCTTCTTCGGTAGTAAAAGAAAATAATTTTTTAGGAGCAAAACGATATTCTTGCATCAATGCTTTGTAGTCTTCGTTGCCTTTCATTACTTTTAGCAATTTACCATTGTTATCGTGCAAAGTGTAAATATTCGGTTCTGTAATATTGGAATATACATTTCTGTAATACTTGCAGGTAGGACTGAATGTAACTGAATTCCAGCCATCTCCGCTTGTCAGCAATTTCTTTTTCTTTCCGGAAAAGTCTATGGCGTACAAATCACGATTCAAAGTGCCTGATTCGTTCGAAAGGTAATAAATGCGTTTGTTGGCTTGGTCAACTGCACAAATATTGGCAACTTCCCAATCGCCTTTGGTAAGTTGTGTGATGCTGCCACCCAATGTTACATAATAAATATGGTTGAAACCGTCTCTTTCGGAAGTAACAATCATGTGTTTGTTGTCGTTGAGAAAATAATAGTCGTGGGTAACATCCAACCAACGTTCGTTTTCGTCAGTATAGACTAAATCTTTGACTTGTGAAAGGGTGTTGTAGCGGAAAAATTCCAATTTGTTTTGATGGCGGTTCATTTTTACCACTATCAAATCGGTGGCATTGGGCAACCAATAAATTCTCGGAAAATAGCAGTTGCTATTGTCACCCAAATCAAGAGTTTGCAAACGATTGTTCTTTACATTATATACTAATACGTTTACCAATGAATTGTCTTCTCCTGCTTTTGGATATTTGTAGCGATATTCGTATGGATAGAGTCCGCCGTAGTAGGTGAGGGTGAATTCTTTCACGCGACTTTCGTCAAAGCGAAGAAAAGCGATGTTTTCTCCATCGGGCGACCAATAAAAGCACTGGCTCATATCCAATTCTTCTTCATATACCCAGTCCGCCATGCCGTTGATAATATGCCTGTCTAATCCGTCTTTGGTGATTTGTGTTTCTGTTTGGCTGTTCAAGTCTTTCATAAACAAATTGTTGCCACGTACAAAGGCTACTTTGCTACCATCCGGCGAGAAGGTGGCAAAACTTTGTTTTCCCAAGGAGGAATCGGCTACAGCGACAACGGTTTTCTTTTCTAAGTCAACCACATAGTAGAAAGCTTTGGACGAACGTCTGTAGATGCTCTCCAATTGTGTGGCTACCAATATCTTTTTGACACTATTGTCGAAAGAATAGTCTTGAATGTCTTTTATTTGAAAAGGACTGTTCATGGCTTTTAAGTCTGCATTGTTGAGCAATGTGGCAGTTTTTTCACTATTGACGAATTTGAATTTTTCTATCGCTAAACGATTCATGGTGGTGTAGTAGTCACCATCCGGAGTCGTGTTGAAGCCGGGAATCCCCTGATGATAGAACTTGTAATTTTTCCAAATGTCTTCTACTGTGATAGTTTTTTGTCCGAAAAGTGTCGTGGAAAATACGACAACCATGCATGTGAATAGATAATATTTTATTTTCATTTCCTAACGATTTAATCTGCAAAGGTAATAAAAAAAAAGGACTTTATGTATATTTTTTTGCTAATTTTGCATCATGAAAATATATTTCGCACCATTTCACGGACTTGGATGCAGGCAGTTCCGGCTTGTATTTATGAAGCATTTCGGCGGTTTTGATGCTGTGTTTTTGCCGTTTATACCCGCTCAACAACTGCATCAATTAAAACAGACCGCCATGCGGGATATTTTTCCAAAAGAAAATACTTGTGAAATAATTCCGCAAATTATCGGCAATGACATCAATGCAATTGTTGATACCACTTGTTTTCTCTATGATTTGGGTTTTGAAAAAGTGAATTTGAATTTAGGTTGTCCCATGCCGAAAATCACCCGCAAAAGGCGTGCCTGCGGGCTAATGCCGTTCGAGGATGAAATAGAGCAAATTGTTGACCGAGTATGTGAAACCTCTCCGGTAAAATTTTCTTTGAAGATGCGTTTAGGCATGTTTTCTGCCGAAGAATCCATTGCTATTTTAAATCGGGTGAACAACTATCCTTTGGATGAGGTGATTATTCATGCCCGTTTGGGAGTACAACAATATGAAGGTAAAGTCGATAGACAAGCGTTTCAAACTTGCTATCAGGTTTGCCGCCTGCCACTATGCTACAATGGAGATGTTTTTACAAAAGAAGATTTTTGCTCTGTCATACAGCAATTCCCGAATCTTCGTGCTGTTATGTTGGGGCGGGGTATGTTGCAAAATCCCTTTTTATTGGAAGAAATTAAAGGAAATATGATTTCCGCCGAAGAAAAAAACAAGCGTTTTGCCACATTTTATAAAGATCTCATAAGTGCTTATCAGCAATATTTTCCTTGTCAAACCATTATTGTCAACAGATTGAAAGAATTATGGAAATATTTTTATCATTTTGTACCTCTCTCCGATGACGGTTTGCAGCAATTGTTACGGCAACAAGGTGATGAATTCCTTTCTGCAACTTGTCAGTTGGCAGAGAAAAGTTTTATCTGAAAATCTTACAGCAATTTCATTTTAAACTCCCCAAAAAAATCTTTTCAATATTTTTAGGTATTTACAATATATGCAATAATATAACGTGTGTTTTTCTTTTTTATTGCTTTGCTTTTTGTTGTATTTGTAGATACATAAAAAAATGTTATCTTTGTAATTTATTGCATAGGCGAAACGAAATACAATATGAAACCGTATAAAATACTGATATTTATAATTTTAGCTTTTGCTTCTTTAGGAACTTTAGGCTGGTTTTTCCCGCAAGACGGCATAAAAATCGGCGAAATAACATGGCATTTCCCGCATCCATATACTATTTTAGTGGGAGAAGAACATGAAAACGAGATGGATATAGAAGCTAATTTGCAGCAGTTGAAGTCGCAGACAGATGTTTCTCAACAACAATCTGTCATGGATAGTTTGATATTTTACAAAGATTATGTCAACAACAATGCTGCAAGATTGTATTTTCCCGACAACAATTTCCGTTTTTATGATCATTTGTTTGGTATTTTGGCGTCTTCGTCAAAAATGTCCAAGGTGGTGCATATAGTTCATTACGGTGATTCACAAATAGAAATGGATAGAATCTCCAGTACTTTTCGACATCGTCTGCAGCAAACATTCGGTGGTAGCGGTGCCGGTATGATACCCGCCATTCAAACCATACCCACTTTTACAATCAGTCAGTCGTATGGCGGTGCCTTGGAGAGATATGTTATTTATGGAGATGTATCGCAACCGCGTGCTACACATCGCCGTTACGGATTGATGGCCAATGTGGCGGAAGTGTACGGAAGTGCTTCCGTGTCAATGTCGTCTATTACCAGTTCCCGTACTTTTGCCAATACCAAGACTTTCAATCGGATAGTATTGTTGTTGGGTAACAATGCCGCCAATTTTTCTGCTACATGTGCCGGACAAACCCAACAAATTTCTGCTGCCAAAAGAGGGGTTACGCGAATGGAATGGACCTTCCAACAGCCGCTCTCCCGGGCAACTGTCAGCATGAACGGAACGGCGGAAATATATGGCATTTCTATGGAATCTACTTCCGGAGTGGCAGTTGACAACGTACCAATGAGAGGTTGTTCGGGTACTATTTTCACCCGCATAGATTCTTCTAACTTGTCACAGTGTTATAGCGATATGAATGTCAGGTTGATTATCATGCAATATGGTGGAAATATGATGCCGCAAATCAATTCGCAAGCTGCAATAGACAATTATATGAAATCCATAGCACGACAGATAAAATATGTAAAACATTGCAATCCCAATGCAGAAATTCTTTTCATCGGTCCGTCTGATATGTCAAAAAGAATCAATGGAAAAATGCAGACATATCCTTATTTGCCGGCACTCAACGAGGCATTGAAAAAGACCGTTTTGGACAATGGTGGTGCTTATTGGGATATGTTTCATGTAATGGGTGGAGAAAATTCCATGGTGGCATGGGTGAAGCACAATCCAGCCTGGGCAGGTGGAGACTATGTGCATTTCACCGAGGCAGGTGCTATAGAAATCGCCAACACTTTGTCGGATGCCTTTTTGGTACATTATCAATTTTATTTGTTAAGAAAACGTTGTCCGCAAGAGTTGTTGGATAGATTTATGAAAATGAAATAAAATGAATTTCAGAAGATTAACTTTGTTGGTATTTGTCCTGTCTGCCTTGATGACTATTCGTGCACAGGCTCCCTACAAACCTATTCCGGTCACTCCTCATCAGGATGCAACAAAAGAATGCTTGTTGTTTCCTTCCGGTGATACATTGGCATTGGAGCCCTTGTTTAATTTTCTGGATGAATATATGTTTGATGGTGCCAACAAAAAATTCACCATTTTGCACATGGGGGGCTCGCATATTCAGGCAGGTGTTTTTACCAATAGAATGCGTAACCATTTGCTGACATTATATCCGGCTATGGAATCCGACAGAGGCATATTGTTTCCTTTCAGTCTTGCCGGTACCAACAATCAAGTGAGTTTTAAAACCAACTATACCGGCAAATGGAGTGCGATAAGAAATGTGGTGAAAGAGCCGAAATACAAAATGGGTTTGGCGGGTTTTTGTGCAGTGCCCTCGGATACACATTGCACCTTTACTATCACCGTTAACAAAAACGATAGCATAAAATTCGATTTCACCACCGTCACCCTTTTGGGCTATTCCGATTCGTCTTGGGTCTATCCGCAGTTATATTACAATGATTCCGTGTTGGTGCAGGGAAAATTCGATGAGCAACATTTAGCCTATATATTTGAATTAGATACTTTTGTCAATTCCTTTAAAATTATTTTTGCCATGGAAGATTCTCTTTGGCAGGATTTTTATTTGCGAGGTGTTTATTTGGAGAATCATCAGCCGGGGCTTTCCTATGTGGATATCGGCGTCAATGGAGCGGCAGTTCCTTCTTATCTTCGTTGTGAATGGATGGTGAAAGATTTGGAATTGCTCCAACCGGATATGTGTATTTTTTCTATCGGCATCAACGATGCCAGTGGAACCGATTTCGACACCACGGTTTTTATCAATAACTATAAAGCATTGATAAATAGAATTCGTTCCGTATCACCTCATTGCATACTGCTATTCACCACCAACAACGATAGTTATAGAAAATCAGGAAGAAAATACTACAACAATAAAAACGGATATTTGGCAGAGCAGGCATTTATCTCATTAGCCAAATATTATCATACGGCTGTTTTTGACTGGTTTGATTATATGGGTGGTTTGACATCGATGGCAGACTGGGAAAAGGCGGGTTTGGCAAAGAAAGACAAAGTGCATTTCACCACTGCCGGCTACAATGTCTGGGGAGATGTGATGTTCAATGCGATGTTGAAAGAATACGAAAAACATTTAAAACGTCAGTCAGGTGGAATGGAGTAATTTGTCGGCATTTTTTGAGCGAATCTTCGCTTTCAACGAGGCACAGCCTTTGTTGTTTACTCAATTCTATTTTTGGGCGTTTTTTGCTATTGTGATGGCATTCTTTTCCATGTTTCACAATAAAATTTTGCTCCGCAATACCTTCTTGTTTTTTGTCAGTTTGTTTTTTTATTTCAAAACCAGCGGTTGGTTTTTGTTGATATTGATATTTTCCACTTGTACCGATTTCTTCTTTGGCAAGTGGATATATGCCTCCAAACAACAATGGAAAAAACGATTGTTTGTTCTTTGTTCGCTTTGCACCAATTTAGGCGTGCTGTTTTATTTCAAGTATGCTTATTTTTTCACTGACGTTTGGAATTCATTGTTTCACACTCATTTCGAAGTCGTCAATTACTTGGCATTGTGGACCAATCAATTAACGGGAACACATTTTACCATCGATAAAATATTATTGCCGGTAGGAATTTCTTTCTATACTTTTCAAACCATCAGCTATTCCATGGATGTTTATCGTGGAAAGGTGGAACCGGTGAAAAATATTCTCAACTTCGGCTTTTATGTCAGCTTTTTTCCGCAATTGGTGGCAGGACCTATCGTTCGTGCCAACGAATTTGTGCCGCAATTGTATCAAAAATTCTTCTTAAGCCGCCGACAATTTGGCATTGCCGTGTTTTGGATTCTCAATGGATTGGCAAAAAAAATGATTCTCAGCGATTATCTGGCAGTCAATTTTATCGACAGGGTGTTCTCCAATCCGACCATGTTTACCGGTTTTGAAAATTTGATGGCATTGTTTACCTATTCTTTGCAGGTTTATGCCGATTTTTCCGGCTATACCGATATCGCCATCGGAATTGCCATGTTGATGGGATTCCATCTGCCGAAAAACTTCAATTCACCCTATAAAGCCAACAATCCCAGCAATTTCTGGAAACGTTGGCATATGTCTTTATCCAAATGGTTGCAATCTTATCTGTATATTCCTTTAGGAGGAAATAGAAATGCCACATGTGGCACGTTTCTCATTTTCGCCATCATCATGCTGATAGCCATATTCTTAGTCAATAATGTCTGGGTAACATTGGTGGTGCTGTCCATTGCACTTGTTTTGTTGATTGTTTGGATAGGTTTCCCTCAGGCAAGAAAATATATCTTTACCAATATCAATATGATGGATACTATGTTGTTGGGCGGATTGTGGCATGGAGCAAGTTGGAATTTTATGATTTGGGGCGGATTGAACGGCATGGGTATTCTTTCTTTTAAAATCTGGCGTCACTGCAACGAATATATAAAAACCATGGCGTCTGCGGGAATATTTTTGATATTTTTCCTCTTGCAGCAATTCCTTCCGCGACCCTTTTTTGTGATAGCAAGCATTTGGTCGGGAATTTTCTTTTTGGGTTGCCTTGTCCCCATGTTGTATCATGCATTTGTCTCCAAAAAACCGCTGCAATGGCTTGACAACGCATGGTCGGTGTTGATGACCTTTGTTTTCATTACTTTTACTCGTTTGTTTTTCCGTTCCGGTTCTAATTTAGACCCCAAAACCGCCAATGAGGAGGCTTGGGCAACGGCACAAAATATGGTGGCACAAATAGGAGGGCACTGGGATTTCAGCCTCTTAGGACAAATTGTTTCCGCCAACTACAAGGTGTTTATTTTGTTTGCTATAGGCATGCTTATCCATTGGTTGCCGGATAAATGGAAACGTTGGTATAGATACAATTTTGCTGTTTTGCCATTGCCGGTCATGTTGCTGGCGGTAGTGGTGGCAGTTTTTGTCATTTATCAATTTGTAGTAGCCGATTTCCAACCTTTTATTTATTTCCAATTTTAGTATGACAAAAAATATTATCTTTGCAAATCGAATTTTTATAAAGGTGAAAAGAGGAATTTTTTTATTGTTGGCTTGCTTTTTGATAAATTATTTGCCGGCACAAGATGTTTATCAAAAATTCTATTATCAAGACGGAACTTTGTCGTCGGAAGGATATATGAACAACGGCAAACCAAATGGATATTGGAAATCGTACTATCCTAACGGCGTGCTTCGCTCCGAAGGCAACAGAAAAGATTTTTTGTTGGATAGTTTGTGGAAATTTTACAATACCGAAGGTGAGTTGGCCTCGGAAATCACCTACAAGGAAGGTCTAAAACACGGTATCAACCGCGTTTATGAAGCCGGTTATATTCAGGAATATCATTACTATTTGGATACCATTGTAGGACAATCACGACAATACGATTATTTCGGGCATCTTGTCGGCATTATTCCCTACGAAAACGGTCGTGCACAGGGCTGGGGCAGGTTTTACGACACTTTGGGACGCTTGGTACGCATTTTCCAATACGAAAAAGGAAATATCATTCGAAGAGAAAATGTCAATAGAATTGATGCCAACGGCATGAGGCAAGGCACATGGAAAACCTTTAACGACAGCGGCTATTTGGTGTTGGAGGGCTATTATCAGAACAATAAGAAAAACGGTTACTTCAAATACTACGATTCGATTGGCCGGTTTCAATATATTGAAAAATACGAAAACGATATTTTGATAGAAGATGCCGTTGAGACTAAAAAGTTGGATAGAAAGGTGGATTATCATGCCAACGGAAAGATAAAAACAGTGGCACATTATTTCAAAGGTGTTCCCGAAGGTATCCGCAGAGAATATGACGAAAACGGCAATGTGGTGAAAAGCTATGTATTTCACAACGGCTCTAAGATGAGTGAAGGAATTGTTGACGACAACGGCAAAAAACAAGGCCTTTGGAAAGAATTTTACGAATCGGGATTGTTGCGTGCCAAAGGGCATTATCAGAATAGTCTGCCGGTAGGAGTGTGGAACTATTATTATGAAGACGGCTCTGTGGAAATTACCGGAGCCTATAGCAAAAAAGGCAAAAAAGACGGACCATGGTGGTGGTATTATGCCAATGGGGAGGTGCTTTCCTTTGAAGAATACGACCAAGGAGACCTCAACGGCGACTTTTATTCCCTTTCTATTACCGGCGATACTTTGGTAAGAGGCAGGTTTGAAAGCGGCTATGAAATAGGGAAGTGGTACTGGATGAACGACAGCACCAGAATAGAAGGAAAATACGAAGACGGAAAACGCACCGGAACATGGAAAACTTTTTATCCTAACGGAAAATTGAAAATAGAGGAACACTATGCCGATGACATGCTGAACGGAAAAGTTGTCTATTATTGGGAAAATGGTTCCAGAATGGCGGAATACATTTATATTAATGATTTGTTGGACGGCAATGCCTATCGTTATGACGAAAACGGTACTCCTACTTCCATTACCACCTACAAAATGGGTGTAGAGGTGAAATATAACGGTGTAAAAGTAGAGCCTACTATCGATATCACTTTTGAATAGAAGCAGTTTTTTTGTTAATTTATATAATTGATTATAAATATATTGCATATAATTTTCAAACAAAAATATTTTTTTGGCAAAAGATAAAGAAAAAAATTGTACTTTTGCATTTCCAAATATCGCGGAAATAGCTCAGTTGGTAGAGCACGACCTTGCCAAGGTCGGGGTCGCGAGTTCGAGTCTCGTTTTCCGCTCACGTTCTATGAAATGTTGTTGCCTTGGTGGTGGAATTGGTAGACACGAGGGACTTAAAATCCCTTGAACATTGCGTTCGTGCGGGTTCAAGTCCCGCCCGAGGTACATTATGCGGAAGTAGCTCAGTTGGTAGAGCATAACCTTGCCAAGGTTAGGGTCGCGAGTTCGAGTCTCGTTTTCCGCTCAAAGAAAAAGCATCCTTTTGGGGATGCTTTTTTGTTGTTTATATGTTTTGCGATTATTTGAATTGCTCAAAAAGGAAAAGAGTTTTGATTCAAATATACCTTATTTACTTGTAACAAAACTGTCCAATCGTTTCTTGATGTTTTCAAAATCGGTATTCAAATCGAGTGTTCTGAAATAAATAATGTTTCCATCCTTCTTTTTTATCGAGTTATCAGGAACTATTTCTTCTTGAGTCTTTGCATAAAGAAGCATACCATCAACATCGCCTTTATGTTCTTTGTCGTACTCAGTTACATAAGTATTTATCTGATAGAGATTATTCGAGTGGATGGAGACTTTATCAAATTGCTTTTGCATAGAACGTGAATAGTACTTAGTATCTATAATAAGAGTTCTATTCTGTATCGTTAGCAAAATATCAGTTTGCATAATAGGAAGAATATTGGTAGTTGATTGTTCCTTTTCAATATTCCAGTCTATTTGAGCAGCACAAGGTTTAAGTTCTGGATGATGTTTCTTATAGTATTCTAGAACGAACTTTTCAAAAAGTCTGCACATATGGTCATCAGAGAATCCACGCATCTTGAATTTTCCTTCCTCTGTTGTCATCAGCCATTCGCTAAGAATGAAGTAACATAGATATAGTAGCATGCGATAGCTTCTATTGTTGCGGTCAAAATGTAGTGTATTCCAACGTATGGTATGAATATCTATAGTTTGCACATTCTGGAAAAAGAGCATCAGTTGTTTCAGTTTTGATTTTTTCTCTTTCTTTACATCCGAATGTCGAATCAAGATGTTTGCTGTGGTGAGGATAATTTGATTATAGATGTTGTTCTCTGACAGCTCATCATAGTCGCATAGGATTTGATGATTGTTGCGTACCCTGTTTGCTATCGTTCCATTGATGTCAATCTTTCCTTTAATCGTCTGCAACGATTCGTTCTTATAGACATATTCGTGATATAGTCCTTGTTTCAACTGATACGAGATGCCTCGAGCCAATATTTCAGCAAAAAGGTCGTAGATGTCATCAAAAGGTTCGCTTTTGATTTCAGCATAGTTGTTCTGCCTAAGCTCTTGGAAAGCATAGGCCAACATGTAATAAATGTTGCGAATCAGTATGCCTTTATCTTCTGTCATTTTACTGCTTCCCTCAGTTTCTGTGCTTCTTGATTGAAGCGATGGTTGTTGTCAAACCAATATTCTTTAAGCATTGGAATGATGTCGTACTCTACAATGTTCTTCAAGTCTATACTATTATCAAGATTGCAGAGATAACTATGGCCTATGCAGAAACCTGATCCAAGAGAGTCGTCACTCTCTATGACTTTGTTTAACTCAATAATCGCCTTAACAAGTTTATCAAGATGTGGAATTGTCTGCGATTTGACATAATCTTCGAACTGTGGTGATTCAAATCCCGGCTTCATCTCAAAGAAACTGAACCTACGTCTCAGCGCATAATCAATCATGGCCAGTGAACGGTCGGCCGTATTCATCATGCCAATTAGATAAAGGTTGTTCGGAACAGAGAACTGTTCGTCCTTATATGACAATTGTATAGGCTTATCCCTGTAATCATTCTCAATAAGCATCAGCAACTCACCAAAAATCTTGCTTAAGTTACCGCGGTTTATCTCATCAATAATGAAGAAATACTTATGATCCTTATCTGCAGCAACTCTTTTGCAGAACCTATAGAATATTCCATTCTTCATCTCAAATCCGCTGTCTTCGTTAGGCTTGTAACCCATTACAAAGTCCTCATAACTATAGTTCTGATGGAACTGTACCTGCATTACACGGCTGTCATCCTTTTCGCCCATGATGGCGTATGCCAGCCTCCTTGCAGCAAACGTTTTGCCCACA